>OJOL01001264.1_pt1 | contig 16220 bp, 7 predicted proteins | sample 1598121 | NCBI WGS metagenome assembly OJOL01 (sample SAMN01915219, study PRJEB22387) | human gut metagenome | isolation source: stool | host: Homo sapiens | place: USA
CACCGCCCCCGAGCACGGTACGCTGGCCTTGGATACCGCCGGTACCAAGCTAACCTCCGGTGCCAAGCTCGCCCCCGGCACGGTGGTGACGATTACCGCCGTTCCCGCCGCCGGCTACCAAATGGCTTCTGGCTACCCGAAGGCCCGCGTCACGGATTCAAACATCTATGAAGTAGAGGTAAAACCGGTTGAGGGTAGCGCTAACACCTACACCTTCACGATGCCCGATGGCTTCCAGATTGTGGGGATCACGGTAGAGGTGCAGTACGTGAAGATTCCCTACGCCATCTCTTTCACCGCCCCCGAGCACGGTAAGCTGGACTTAGCTGCCGACGCTATCCCCCTTGCCTCCGGTGACAAGTTTATTCCCGGCACGCAGGTGACGGTTGCCGTCGAACCCGACCCCGACTACCGGATGGTTTCCGACAGCCCGAAGGTCTACCGTACGGATGTGCCCGCCACTACGGTGGAGGTTACGCCGCTCTCCGGCAGCTATAACATCTACACCTTCACCGTGCCGGACTATGCGGTCACGGTAGAGGTGCGGTACGAGAAGATCCCGCACCCTGTCTACATCGTCACCAATCCCGAGCAGGGTACGCTGGCCTTGAGTGTCACCGGTACCCCGCTTACCTCCGGTGCCGAGCTTATTTCCGGCACGGAGGTGACGGTTGCCGTCGCCCCCGCCACGGGCTACCAAATGGTATTCGGCTCCTTGAAGGTCTCCGGAAGTAAGGACGGAAGTGAAGCCAAGACTGTCCTGTTGCAGAAAAAGGCCGATGGCACGACCTACTTCTTGATGCCGTCCTACGACGAGGTGCAGGTTGAGGTGGAATTTGAGGAGATCCCCAAGGCTAAGTCCTCGGAAGCCCGTTTGAGTTCCCTCTCGTATCAGGTAGGAACTGAGGCGGAGATCCCGATCCCCGGCTTCCTCGCCTCTACGATAGAGTATGCGGTGACGCTCCCAAGCACGACCTCGCCATCGGCTACCCTTACCTTATCCGGCCAGCTGGCCGATACGAAGGCTAAATTGCTCGTGAATGGATCGTCAGTTACCGTACAACCGACAGGATCGTTCACGGCTACCGTACCGAATGGATCGACCGCCACCTTGGTCGTTACCGCCGAGGATGGACAGACCAAGCGCACGTATGAGGTGGAATTTGAGGTAGCTCCCCAGCCGGTATGTTACGTCACGATCGAACAGTCGGCAGGCGGCACGATCTCCGTTTCCTATGAAAAAGAGGGTAAGGAAATGGTCGTGAAATCCGGCGATGCCGTACCCCAGAATATCGAGTTAAACTTGGCATATACAGCCTTGCCAAATTACGATTTCAAAGAATACAGCGTGGATGGTTCCTCGCTGACAGCTGAGACGGTTAATATCGGTACCAGCTCCAGCAAGACGATAACCGCTACCTTTGAGCCGGAATCTACCGTAACCCCGGAAGAGATCGCTACGATCGGTACGCCGGCCGTTCCCAAGGAAAAGGAAGGGCAGGGGGAAACGAATATTCCGGAGGATGATAAGCCGATCGTGATCATCCCCGATGCCGTATCCCTGCCATCGGATACGGAACTCTCCAGCCTCCGCTTGGTGAAGGAAGATATAGAAGACCCAGAGAAAAAGGCGGAGATTGAAGAGAAATCGGAAGCTGCCGCCCAAGATGCGGGTATCGCTCCTGATGCCCCGAAGATCGTGATGGAAGTGACCTTGGTTAAGGTGACGACCAAGATTTCCAGCGACAATGAGACGACCACGACCGCCGTAACCCCTGTGCAACCCTCCGATATCGTGACGGTACGTATCCCGTATCCGGAAGGCGTAAATAAAACCCAACATGATATCGTGATTATCCACCTCCGCTCGGACGGCGAGGTAGACGTGTATTCCGAGGCTAAGGGCAACTTGATATTGAAGGAGAACTATATGGAGATCTCCGTTGCCAGCTTCAGCCCGTTCGTGGTAAGCTATACGCCCAAATCTGGGCCAGTGGATCCCGGTTATCCCGACAATCCGGACACCCCGGACACGCCGGATACCCCGACATCGAACGCCTCGGTAGAGGGAGGCATGGCGGTTTGGACCTCTGCCAACGCTCTCCATATCCGTGCGGATCGTTCGGCTGAGGCATGGGTTGTCGGCCTGTCGGGTGCCAGTCGTGCCCGGTTCGCGGTCGTTCCCGGCGAGACGAGATACGCCCTTCCTGCGGGAGTCTATCTTGTCCGGATAGCCGACCAGACCTATAAGGTACGGATACGGAACTAAATGTTGTTTGTCTAATGTACGAGGGATGCCCTTGTTTCTCCTTGGGGAGAGCGGGGCATCCCTTCTTTTTTGTGGATATGTTTCTTAACATACATACCCGTAATCAATTGGTTAGCCGCAAATGCTTATCTTTGAGCTATCCCGATGTAAACGCTTACAATATGACAGTCATTTAAACTCAATTATAGTATGAAACCGGAAGATTACATTACCAGAGAGGAGAAGTATGGTGCCCACAACTATCATCCCCTGCCGGTCGTTCTCAGAAGAGGCGAAGGCGTGTTCGTGTGGGACGTGGAAGGAAAACGTTATTTTGATTTCTTGTCCGGCTATTCTGCCTTGAGCCAAGGACATTGTCATCCTAAGATCGTGAAGGCCCTGATGGAGCAGGCGGAGAAGCTTACGCTCGTATCCCGTGCCTTTCATGCGGATATACTGGGTGAGTACATGGAATTTACCTGTAAGTTCTTCGGATATGACAAGCTCTTGCCGATGAATACGGGGGCCGAGGCGGTGGAGACGGCCTTGAAGCTTTGCCGCCGTTGGGGATACCGTCGGAAAGGGGTCGCCCCGGAGCGTGCGAAGATCGTAGTTTGTAGCGAGAATTTCCACGGACGTACGATCACGATTATCTCTATGAGTACCGACCCTAGTTCCTACGCCGATTTCGGTCCTTATACGCCCGGGTTTATAAAGATACCCTATAATCATGTAGATGCGTTGGCCGAGGCCTTGAAAGATCCCGATGTAGTAGGCTTCTTGGTGGAACCGATCCAAGGTGAGGCCGGGGTCGTGGTGCCCGACGATGGTTATCTGCGGACTTGCTATGATCTTTGCCATCAGCATAATGTGTTGTTTATCGCGGATGAGATACAGACAGGTATCGGTCGTACCGGTAAGCTATTGGCTTGCGATTACGAGGGGATTCGCCCGGATATCTTGATCTTGGGAAAGGCCTTGTCGGGTGGGGTCAGTCCGGTCTCGGCGGTATTGGCGGATGATGAGATCATGCTAACGATCGCTCCGGGAGAGCACGGTTCTACCTACGGGGGCAATCCATTGGCGGCGAAGGTAGCTATCGCCGCCTTGGAGGTGGTACGCGACGAGTGTCTCTCGGAGAACGCTTTCAAGATGGGTGAATTGTTCCGTAGCGAGATTGAGAAGATCGATAATCCGATGATTAAGAAAGTACGGGGTAAAGGCTTGCTGAACGCTGTCGTGACGGAACCTAAAGATGGGAAGACGGCTTGGGATATCTGTCTGGCGTTGAAGGAAAATGGCTTGATAGCTAAGCCAACCCACGATCATATCATCCGCTTCACGCCTCCTTTGGTGATTACTGAGGAGCAAATGATGGAAGCTATTGGTATCATACGAGATACATTTGCTAAATTCTAAGGTATGAAAATAAATGTAATAGGCGTTCCCTTGAACTTGGGATGTGATCGGGAGGGCGTAGAGCGTGCCCCGAATCACCTCCGGGAACGGGGATTGATGAAGTTGATACGGGGAAACGGGCATCGTGCTTTCGATCTGGGTAACTTATATGTGCCTCCGGTTAGCGAGGCAGATAAATTCGCCCGGGGAAACAGCATGAAATACTTGGATGCCATCGTAGAGGTGAATAACAACTTGGCGGAGTTGGTTTATGATACATTGCGTGGAGGAGCGTTCCCCTTGGTGATTGGCGGGGATCATTCGCTGGGTTTAGGTAGCGCCTCGGGCGTGGGTAAATGTTATGATGATTTCGGTATTATCTGGCTGGACGCTCATGGGGATATCAATACCAGCGAGACTTCTCCCAGTGGTAATATCCACGGGATGCCTTTGAGTGCGTTGATGGGGATGGGAAGCGAGGAACTGGTGAATATCTACGCTCCCGGGAATAAGGTGAATCCGCAGAATGTATTCTTGGTCGGGACCCGCAGTCTGGATGAGGGCGAGTGGGATTTGATCGAGCGGGAGAAGCTGAGTGTCTATACGATGGAGACGATCCATCTGAAAGGCATCGGCTTCGTAGCTGAGGATATCAAGCGGAAATTGAAGGAACGGAAGATCCGCAACGTGCATTTCAGCATAGACGTGGATAGCATAGACCCCCGTTTCGCTCCGGGCACGGGAACCCGTGTGTGTGAGGGACTGATGCCGGATGAGTTTAATAACTTCGTGGATCATATGTTGTCTACGAATCTGGTTAAGTCGATGGATTTGGTAGAGCTGAATCCGGAGCTGGACGTGAACGAGCAGACCACAAACCTTTGTCTGCAGATCATCGATTATATTACCGCCCGTCTATAAGGAATCTAAATTCCATGGTTTATGATAAGAGTGTGAAAAGGAAGTCCCCTTGTTCCGGTTAAGACCGGATACGAGGGGACTTGAAAATACGATATGTCTATTGGTTTATTTCATTCTTCGGATATTGGCGTAATTGAAGCTATCGCTCAAGAAATCGTCCTCGCTGAATTTATAGCCTTGCGGTCCCCAGTTGCCCATAGCGAGCATGGCGATCATCTTCATCGGGTTGAAACCGCTCATATCGCCGCCGGCGGCCGCTAGAGGAACGGACTCCATCAGCTTGCGCATGGAATGTGGATAATTCTCGTTGATCACCATGTTGCGGTATAAGGCAAGGATTCCATCTCCTTGCTCCTTACGGTTCCAAGTCAGTATATATGTACCGTCGTTGGCTTCCGCCTTCGCTTGGAGATCGGGCAGTTTGGCGGAGTTGGCGTCCGCTATGATAAAGGTTACGAAACCTTCCTTGTCCACTTTAGGCATTTCTTTGTCGTAAATAGAGGCATACGAGTAGGTCTCGGCTGACCCGAGGCATATGGACCAGTATCGTACATCGGCGGTGGCGTATTCGCTTACGCTTTTAGGAGCCGTAGGAGGGATGAAACGGAAAGTTGCTACCTCCCCTTCGTTCAGTTTGATGCGGGCGAATAGGTATTCTGCCGGGCTGTTCGGGTACATTAGGCTCAGCGGGGCACGCATGAACGGGAGTTGCGGCAGGTCGGCGGAGAAATCCATCGGCGGCAAGTTCAACGATTCGTGGATGTTGCAGACCTCACGCTTCGGGAAATCTACTTCCTCACCTGTAGTCACGTCGAAAGCTTGGATAGCAGGCATGTCCACGCCGCCATACTCATCGCCGCTATATTGTTTCGCCAAGTAAAGACGCATGAAAATGGAGACCATATTGACATCCTCCGGGAACTCACATACGTTCTTCATCGAGGCACGTGCGCTGGCGGGGGTGTTAGCGGGAATGATGTAAATCGTATAGCCATTTGCTCCGTAGTCATCTGTTTCCTTTACATAAGGGTTGATGGAGCTGTCGTCGGGTTGGATATTTACGTCTTCAATGCTGGATACGTCTATTTGGGTCTCGTCGTTATAAACCGTGAAGTTGAAGAAGCGTGACTTCGGGAACTTTCCAGTCAAACGAAGGCCGATGTTTGGATTATCTTTGTAAGAATAGATGTATTCCCAATAATCGGCATAGATATCAGGAAAGGCCAGTAGGGTTTGATTGTCGCCTCGAAGCGTCTTGCCCCATTGTTCCTTGGGTTCCGGGTTGTTGATTTGAGGGGTATTCTCATCATCGTCGTCGCAAGCGGTGAACATACCCACAGTAAGGGCTACCAACATTAAGTAAAAAATCTTCTTCATGATTCTGTTCGTTAATTAATCTGTTTGTTATTAAAATGAGAGCGCAAAAGTATCTCATTTCCAATTAGGGTTGACCTATTGAAAATGAAATACCTTGGATAAGACCACAGAATCCTAGGAATGGAACAGCTAGAAGGGGTATCCGATAGCGAAGTGGTAACCCATGCCGTCCTTGAATTTCGGGATATTGTAATAGCCTTTCTTTCCGGTATCGTAAGGGAGATGCAGACCGATACCCACGTCGAAACGGATGACGATAAAGGTGAGGTCGTAACGCAGGCCGAAGCCGGTTCCCAAGGCTAGATCCTTGAGGAAGCTACCCCATTTCAGTTGTCCGCCGGGACGATCCGGATCGTTCCGGATCAGCCAGATGTTACCGCTGTCGAGGAAAGTGGCCCCATGCAGGTCGCCAAGGATCGGGAAGCGGTATTCGAGGTTGGCCTCGAATTTAAGATCACCCGTACGGTCGATGTAAGCGTATTTATTGTTATCGCTGTTTTGATAGTAGCGTCCGGGACCGATGCTGCGGATCGTAAAAGCACGGATGCTATTCGCTCCGCCGATGTAGAATTGCTCGTTATAAGGGGAGGTACGGGCGTTGCCGTAGCTATAAATAGCGCCGGCCATTAATCGGCCTACGAGATATTGCTTATGCCCGAGGGCGTAATTATAACGTATCTCGGCGGTTCCCTTGATGAATTGGGCGAAGGGGTTGCCGAGTAATTCCTTATCCTCTTTATTGAATTTCTTCCCGGCTAACGCATAAATCCCATCCAAGACAAGGCCCGCTTGGGTAACGGATGCCTGCCACCAAAGATGGTTCCGGCGACTGGTAATCGGGGAATCATCATAGGTATAGGTATAGTTCATGGCCGGGATGAATTGATTTTGCAAACTCTTTTTTAGAGCCTTATTCACGTTGGTAATGCTGTCGAACTCGTGCGTGGTATGCTGGAGCAAGTTGAACGTCAGCTTGAAAGGGGTGATGGAATGATGAGACGTGGCAGTAGGCTGGAACTCATACGAGGCGTCACCACCGAATGCCAGCAACTTGAAGAAACGGGCCCGGTTCATCTGGTCCGCATAGAGGCGGAAGGTGGTGCTGGCCGGGAAATTCATGTCCCGTTTGCTGAATGTAGGGAACAATACCCGTGGGAAAGTCAGCGTGGTAGTCAAGCCTAACTCATAACTGTTGATCTTGGAGTTGCTACCATCCAGCTTGTTGCCGGTCTGCCATTCGTAAGAGCCGCGGAGTTTCACGCCGAAGGTCTCGCCCCCTCCGAAGACATTCCGTTTGGTCACGCTGAAAATGGCGCCCGGACCCACTTGGTCGTTGCTCTTGGCGGTAACGTTCAACTCGAGCTCGCCGTCCAGTGGAAGATCGTAGACCGTATTGATCCGCAGATCCAGCGTATCTTGACGGCGCATGGTATCACGGGGGGAATATTGCAACTCAGCATAACGGAAGATACCCAAGCGGGACAGGGCCGTTTGCGTCCGTTCCTGCGCCCGCTGGTTATAAAGTTCCCCCGGCTTGAAATATAAACGGTTGTAAATGACCGAGGGGCGAACCCTTAGCTTACCCTCATAATGGATCGTAAGGTCCTTATAGCGGATCGAGTCCGTGGGAGTCTCATTCTGGTAGCCGTTTAGCCAGACGGATATATCCCCGAGTTTCCAAGGGCGGAGGGCCGAGGGAGGCAGGCTTTCCTTCGGGGCCACCCGTAAGGCCACTTTCCCGGGGTTCAACAAGGTATCCGCTTGATAGGTGATGAAATCGGGACGGAAATAGTAATATCCGTTGTTACGGAGCAAGGACGAGATGCGTTCCCGCTCGGCTTGCAATTGGACGACATTGAAATTCTCTCCTTTGTGGAGGATACGATCGCCGATCGTGGCATCGATCAATGAGTCGGCACGGTGACGGATATGGACGTATTGGATGCTGTCCAGCGTATACGGATCGTTCATGGTGACACTGTATTCCAGCTTCGCCTTCCGGGGATTCTTGGGATCGGGTATGACCTCGAAAGAAGTCTCTCCGTTGAAATAACCGTACTCGTTCAATAGGTTCCGGGCTACCTTGACGCGGACATCCGGGTTCACGGTGGTGATCAGCACCGGTTTCGACGCCAGTTTGTTGAAGATCCACTTGCCGACCTTCCCTTTCTTGTTCACGAAAGCGTTGTAGACCCACAGGCCGAAAGGGAAAGGCACCCGGATCGAGGAGCTTCCCAGCAAGGCGTTGTTGGGGGGATAGGCTAGGGCGGCCTCGACCTCTTCCAAGGCGGCTTCGCCGGGTTTGGTCTTATCCTCGTTCTTCACCTCTATTTTCTTGATACCGGTATATAGGACCGCTCCCTCGGGAAGGTTCTTCGTGGTGGAGCAAGAGGAGAGAAGAAGTACGGATAGGAGGATGCTCCCGGTGGCGATGTGCCATCCCCCGCTCGGGTTAGACGCTCTCCCTCGCCCGAGGGAGACATCCTCCCCTGCCCGAGGGAGACACTCTCCCCTGCCCGAGGGAGACATCCTCCCCCGCCCGAGGGAGTTGTCCCGCCTAAAATATATTAAAATGCTTTTCATTCCTTTTCATCATTTATGGGTTTCACTTTCGTTTTCTTGAAGTTGAATAACTCCCTGAGGTGCATCATTTTCTTGCGGAGCACGATACCGGCTCCGGTCTCCGTGATCTCGCCTTCCAGCAGGCTCTCGTAGTTCTTGTCGTGGAAGAGCTTGACGTAGCGGGAACCGCTGCTGTCCAGCCGGTATTCGACGGATACGTTGTCGATGAACGGCTGCGCCTGCCCGTTGTTAATGTTCTCGCCGGTAGAGATACGGCCGCCTAGAACCACACGGATACGGTCATTATAGAATCGCTTGGCGAAGCGGAAGGAGTAGTCGGTACGGGTACCGCCTCCGGCGTCGCCATTATCGTCGTATGTCTCCATGCCGAAACTGATATCCACGGACTTCAAGGCGCTTCCGGCGATGTTGTTGATCTCGCTTTGCAAGAAGCTGGTCAAGGCGTCTCCCATATTCATGTTCACCTTGCCGCTGCCGCCACCGCCGCCGAGGTACATACCGGTCACGAGCATGCTGACAGCCAGCTTCGCCCGTTCCTCCGGACCTTTCGAGGTTAGTTCCTCTTGCATCGCCATGTCTTCCGGGGCGGTGAGGGTAAATTGCAACCCAAGGTTCTCCAGTTGTTGGGTCAGTTCGATGCCTACGTCGAAATTCACCAAGCGGGGCGATGATTGCCCGGTTAGGGTGACGGACGTACGGACTCGCTCGGTAGCCGTAAGGTTCAAGGTCGGGTCCATGGGGTTGCCCGTCCATTGCACGTAGCTACCCTCCTGTACGTTGAACTCCTTCAGCGGGATGACCGGGATGGAGTACTTGATGGTTCCGCCCGTCAGCGTGTAGCGTCCGTTCAAGAACATATCGCCTTGCGGGGTATACTGGAAGGAAAGGTCACCGCCACCCTCCAAATTGATATGGTTGGACTGGTCGGGACTTAAATCCACGTTCGCTTGTACGGCGGGATCGATGTGGATCGTCATCAACATGTCCATGCCTCCCATCGGCAACGGGGGCTTACGAGGCATGCGCCGACGTAAAGTATCCGTGAAAGAGGTGAAGGTTACCATGTCCGACATACGGTCTTGCACGGTCAACGGGGAGTCTTTCAGCACGTAGGTGATATTCGTCCCGCCCAATAACTGCAAGTCCCCTCGCATGGTCAAGGCATCCAACGGCCCGCGTACGGTAGAATTCAAGTTGACGAACAGCTTTCCGTAGACAAGGCTTTCCTCGTTTTTCTTAACGTTCAGCAGTTGCAAGTTATTCGCCGTTAGTTTAAGATTGGCGGTCATGCGGGATAAATCGTTGAAATCCACTTCTCCGTTGATGATAAACGGATTCTTGTTGTATGCGTAAATACCATATTGGTTGAACAAGATCCGGTTGTTCTTTATCTCTATCTTCTTATCGTCGAAACGGAAGGTAGAACCTGCGGCGCCTACATAAACGGAGGCGGTATCGAGAATCAGATATCCCTCGGCCATGGGTTTATCGCTTTGTCCGCTGATAGCGAGTGTACCATCGAGGTCTCCGCCCATTTTCGCCATATCATCCGGGATGAACGGGTTGGCGATATCCAAGGGGAAGTGCATGAACTCGACAGTACCGCTGATATGGTCGGTCTCGCCCATCTGGTATAAGGCGGTAATGGCACTCACCTCTTTCCGGTCCCGGAAAAGGTGCATATCCACTTGATGGTTCCCCTGCTCTAAAGGTAGATAGACAGCGTTGAACATGAGTTCGCCGACCCGCTCGTTCTCATAATACAGATCATCAATGTTCATATCCGCCACGACCATGAAGGCCGAGTCGGAAGGAGCGTACTGGAAATCGGCGTTCAATATACCTTTCATCGGCGGGATATAACTGAATGCGTTGGAGATAACCCCAAGGTCGATCTGGTTCAACTCGGCGTGGACTTCCTCCATCTCGTCACTTTCCGCTTGGGAGTGTATCCAGAGGGCGGCGTTATTATCTCCGCTGAGTCGTAGGTTCGCCTCGATATCCTTCATGCTGCGTACCACGACGTAATTATCCGGGTTCAGCTTGAAAGGGCGGAACGCTATGATCGGGTCATCGGGGAAGAGATGGAACTTGACCCCGTTCTGTATCTTATCGGCCCGGATTCCGAGCAACAAGCCGGTCTCGCCTTTCCCGTCCTTGAAATAAAGGCGGGCGTCGCCGAAGCCATAACGTATTTGCCCGTCCAGCCCAGCGCTGAAAGGTTGTTGCTGCCTGTATTTATTCTTGATCACTTGGGCGCTATAGAGTAGTCCGAGCGAATCTTGGTGCATCTCCGCCCGGATGGTATCGATCTGCATCGTATCCCGTGCCAGATCGTAAATGGAGGCATCCATGCGTATACCCGTTTCCGGTGAGGTATAGGCGTTCATGGCGATGCTCTTGAAATCTACGTAATAGGTTTGGAGATAGTTGTAGATCGGATTGTCCTGTCCTGCCCGTACCTCGAGGTACATATCGGGGAGGAGCGGGCGAAGGATCTCCAGATTGACTGTCGAGTCCCGTTCCAATTGGAGGGTGATATCGTTCGATACCTTAGTCAACTTATCCGTGATGTGGTGTATGCAATCATTACCCGTGAGGATGATCCCTAAATCCCCGGCGTGGAAAGACACACGGGTGGTATCGATATCCGTCCGGGCATGCAAGGTCAGCGTTTTCGGCTTGAAACTTTGTTTCGGGGTGACGACCTCCCAGTTTCCTAAGGTAACGTCGATCGTGTTATCTTCATCCAGATTACTTTCTGCCTCGGCGAAGAGCTGGAAAGAGGTGGCGAAGGGATTTGCCATTAAGTGCATACCCTGTAAATCCATGTTCTCTACATCCGCTATCAACATCGCTTTCACCTCGTGCTTGTGGAGGGTCGCGTTTAAGGAGACATCCATTTTCGCCAACGGGTATTTGCTAAGCAAGTCCACTTTCAGTAAGTTCTTTTCCAGAGAGCCATCGATGGATACGTCTGATACCGATGAGGCGCCATAGCGTATATCCGATATCTTACCGTCCAGTTTGGCCCATGTACGTTCAGAGAAAGGGTCTGTGCCCCGGCCTTCTGCTTTAACAGAGGCGGTCAGCCAAAATAGAGAGTCTTTAGGCATGAAATGAGTAGGTTCCAGACTGTCTATCCGTAAATTAGCCTCATAAGCCAGTTTTACCGGATTATAGCGGGCGGTCAGACCTACTTTGCCTTTATCTTGGGTAAGAACAAGCTCGGTGCGGTATTCTTGATTTGCGACTGTAGCTTCCCCCTTCAACTGAATTCCTGCCGGAATGGCAAATTGATCCCGTTGGGAGGCGGGAAGCATCGCCAGCAAAAAGTCCAGATTACCGGATCGAGCGTTTAACTGAATCTCACCGGTTCGCCGGATGCTATCCGTCACGGACTCCATGCTACCCGTGACGTTCATCTGAAACGCTCCCGGCAGCATGATATCGCCTTGTGTGATACGTATACTGGAGAGGTTGCCTTCTACGCCAGCCGTAATAGCGAGAGGCTTGTCCGGGTAGGCTTTCTTGAAATCCTCCGGAAGAGAACCTGCCGCTATCAATAAATCCTCTTTCCCCAACGAGGCGTTTAACAGGGCTTTCATGCTACCTTGCGGATGATCCTCGAGGGAGCTCCAAGGGATAGTCGCTGTCAATCTCACTTCGGAATTTGGTGTCTGGAGAAGTAGGTCCGGTACGTCTATCTGTTCATGGTCACTCCGGACATTTCCTGCCAATGCCGAAACCTTGAGGCCGGAACGTTCTTCCACGAAGAATTCCTTGATGTGGGCGTTTATTTCTTTTCCTTGATATAAGATGGAATCGATAGAAGTGTTCAGGTTCGTTAAACTGATATGGGAGAAATCGAGTCCTTGCTCGGGTGCCGCGTAATTCCCGTCATAAGCGAATGTAGAATTCGTTATGTCAAAGTTTCTCGCCTTATATTGTTCCGCTCCAAGATCTACGAGGCCGTTATTTAGCCCGGCTTTATTTACGAAAGCCGTAAGGCGTAAGGAATCCGAGGGCATTTGTAGGGCGAAGGCTACCCGGTCCAAACTAATTTTATCCAGCTTGAGTACCCAGTTCAGAGGTGTGGAAGTCGTGTCTTCTTTCGAGGTTGAATCATTTAATAGAAGGGTAATGGCGGTATCGGATAAATCTACGGTATTAAATGTAGCTTTCTCCTCGGACAGGTCTATACGATCGGCGTGCAGGTAAAGCTTTCCCAAGAATCCTTTGATTTCCATACCTTCAATCATAGTCCCGGTGTTAACCTTTACGTTCCGGAGGTCGATCGCCTCTACCAATACTTGCTTCCGCAAAAGAGGAAGGGCACGAACCCGTACCGTCAAGCTCTGTAAACTCAACAAGGTATCGGCGGGAGGATTTACGACCTCGACACCCTTAACCGTAAGGTCTAACGGGAAAGATAGCCTAATCTGCTCGATCCCGATTTGCATACCAGTCGCTTTTCCTGCGTATTCGGTCGCTTTCCGTACCGCGAAGTTTTGGAAAGAAGGTATATATAGTAATATAGAGAGTAACAATACCAATGCGATCGGTATTAGGCATATCACTCCTATCCGTTTAATCCATACTCTCATGTTGATACGTTTCTCTTTTTCTTATTTGTTTATTTGCCTGTTTTTATGACGATCGCTCCGTTTGCGCCTCTTACCCCGTATTCACCGGCGTCTTTCAATACTCTTAATTCCGAGACATCTTCCACGGGCATCGTGTTTAGAACAGATAGGTCCATCGGTATACCGTCTACCACTACTAGCGGGTCACTAGGACTGTTTAGGGAAACGCTCGCACGGATACGTACGGAACCATCGGCGAATGTTATGCCACTCATCCTTCGTAGCAGGCAATAGAGATCACGGCATCCGGTTTTCTGTATCTCTTCTTTATTCATAACGCTTGAGCTTACTATTTTGTTTCGTTCCCTTTCCATAATTTCTTTCAGGGCCTCATCCGGTTCAAAACTACGCTTTGCGTTGAATGTGCTATTCTCTAAAGTAATGGTTATATAATTGTATCCGTTGACCGGGACTTTGACTACATTTCTTGTTTTCTTAATAGTGACGAACAAGGTATCATTCAGGTTAGCCCCCGGGATGGTGAATACGCCATGTTTGTTCGTTTTCACGGTGATCGGATTCTGACTGCCTAGTGTGACCGGATAGCGTTTGATTATTTTATCGCTGATGTCACGCAATACACCGACTAAAGTATCATTTTGTGCCAAAAGTATTTGACTGCTGAATGATAAGATGATGATTGAAAGATAATGTATTGTTTTCATAGCTCAATCTTTTTAGCTGAACATAACACAAAGATAATATAATATTTCTTAAAGGCAGAGTTTTAGGGCAAATTCGTAATAGGTATTATTTTTACGTTTCTATGTGGTCTCATTTGTCGCTAAAATGAGATTACTATAAATGGAAATCATTACATTTGCCAAAATAAAATGAACGGTATGGAATTAGATTTAGCCTATTTGTGTAAGGAGGTTCGAGAAATAGCTCGTGCTTCTGCGACATTCTTAAAAGAAGAACGCCGAAAGTTTGACCGGAACTTAGTGGAGGAAAAAAGTGCTCATAACTATGTATCTTATGTGGATAAAGAATCGGAACGACAGATCATAGAGGCTTTGTCTACTTTGCTACCCGAGGCTGGTTTTATCGCGGAGGAAGGCTCTGGAAGTTTGACCGATGAGGAATATTGTTGGGTAATTGATCCATTGGACGGTACTTCAAACTATATTCATGATATCGCACCTTATTGCGTGAGTATCGCTTTAAGAAATCGGAAGGAGTTATTGTTAGGAGTAGTCTATGAGGTGTGTAGGGACGAGTGTTTCTATGCCGTGAAAGGCGGTAAGGCTTACTTGGATGGGAATGAGATATATGTATCGGATGTATCAGTATTGGATAAGGCATTTATCGCATTGGGTTTCCCTTATAACTCTGATGCTTATCGTCCGGTAGCCGCTCATTTGGTTGATAGGTTGTATGGTTTTGCGGGAGGTACCCGTTTGATGGGATCTGCCGCCGCTGAACTGTGTTATGTGGCAGCAGGACGTTTTGATGCCCGCATAGAGGCCTTTTTAGGCCCTTGGGACGTAGCTGCTGGTGCCTTGATTTTATTGCAGGCCGGAGGAAAAATATCGGATTTCAATGGAGGAGAGAACTGGGCTTCGGGTGAACAGGTAGTTGCCAGCAATGGCAAGGTTCACTCTCTTGTGTTGTCTTTGTTGCCCTAATACTAGAGTAATCCTGCGTATTCTAGTGCTTCTGTGTGTATTTAAAAGGTAAAAGAGTTTAAACTTACTTCTTATTTGCGGGGTGTTTGATCCGTTTTGATTTTCAAAACAGATGGAGGAATGCAAATACCCGTAAATCCTCGTGTGTGTCTAATTCAGTAAAAATCAAGACTTTTAGGATTAGAGATTTTACTTACATTTGTGGAAAATAAAAATGTTACAGAGTATGAAAAACAATCTATACGTCTTTTTTCTGTTCTTTATTACTGGACTAATGTCATGTAGCCATCACTCAGGTCTATATGAACATGCGGAAAAGATAATGTCCCAACATCCCGATAGCGTTTTAACATTGCTATCAACAATACAAGATGTAAATGATCTTTCAGAAAAGGATCGTGCTATGTACTACCTACTTTTGACAGAAGCAGAAAATAAGACTTATGTCAAGCCTACTTCAGATTCATTGATTACAATAGCAGTTGAATTTTTTGATAAAACGGAAGATTGGGAAAGAAAAGCAAAAGCTTGGTATTATAAGGGAAGGGTAAATCAAGATTTAGGTGATGTGCTACATGCGCAAGATTATTATTTAAAAGTATTGCAGGAGGAGGATAAGATTGATGATAATGCTTTGTTAGGGCGTATTAACAATAGCATGGGAATGTTATATACCTACCAAGAGGTTTATGAAAGAGCTATTCCATATCAACAAAAAGCTTTAGAATACTTTGAAATAATGAATGATTCTATTGGACAATCATTTGTGTTAAGGGATATTGGACGTAATTTAACCGCATTAAATAAAATAGATAGTGCCATTATCTATTATGAGAAAGCTCTTTATAAATGTAACTTGAAAAATAAACCTTCAATATATAGGGAATTAGCCAATTTGTATATAGATATTGAAGATTATCCAAGAGGTTTTGATTATATTAAAATGGCATTGAGTTTTCCTCTGAAAAGTCCCTTATTGGAATCTTCTTATTTTGTTTTGGGAAAGTTTTATCAGAAAACGAATCAAATAGATTCTGCATATTACTATTTGAGATGTAGTGCAAAGAGTTCTAGGTTGCAAACACAGGCTGCTTCTTATTATCATTTGGCTCAGTTAGAGTTGTTCAATAGGAATTGGGAACGTTATGCAAGTAATCAAGTGAAATATGAGGTATTACGTGATTCGATAAGTTTAGTGAAGCAAACAGAGTCGATTAGGAGAATGGAAAATCTTTATGACTATCATAAGGCAGAAGCTAAACTTTTACATGCTGATATTTTGTTAAATAGATTAAAAGTTAGGAATTTGTCAATGTATTTGTTTGTGATTGTCTGTATTGTTGCGGTTGTTGTTATATCTATTTTAGGATATGTGCAAATAAAAAGAAAGAAATTACGATTACAAGAACATCGAGATAT
>OJOL01001301.1_pt1 | contig 15928 bp, 9 predicted proteins | sample 1598121 | NCBI WGS metagenome assembly OJOL01 (sample SAMN01915219, study PRJEB22387) | human gut metagenome | isolation source: stool | host: Homo sapiens | place: USA
GCCAGCGCCTTGGCATCGCTCCACGTCTCGCAGATCATCAGCACGTCATTGCGCGTAGTGCTTTCGAACAGGTCATAGGCCACGCAGCCTTCGTCCTTGAGCGAAGCCGCCACCAGTTCCCTGGCCGTATTTACCACTTCCTCGCGGTTGGAATCCGTCGTACGGATAAAAACATTCAATCGTATCATTTCGTTCTATTTAATTAAGTTTAAAAGGCTTTCACGGCCTCGACGGCCGCATCGTAATCGGGTTCCTCGGTAATTTCGGGCACGAGCTGGGTGTAGACCACCTTCCCCGCCTTGTCGATCACCACCACGGCACGGGCGAGCAACCCAGCCAGCGGGCCGTCGGCCATCAGCACGCCATAGGCGCCGGCAAAACCCGCAGCACGGAAATCCGACGCGGGAACGACGTTGGCGATACCCTCGGTCGTACAGAACCGGGACTGCGCGAAAGGCAGGTCTTTCGACACGGCCACGACGACCGTGTCGGGCAGCGAAGATGCCAGCTTATTGAATTTTCGCACCGAAGTCGCACAGACGCCCGTATCGAGGCTGGGAAATATGTTCAGCACGACGCGCTTGCCTTTCAGGTCACTGAGTTTCAGCGGGGAGAGATCCCCCTTTACCAATTCGAAATCGGGAGCCTGGGCGCCGGCCCGGATGAATTCGCCGTCGATATGCACGGGCGTGCCCTTGAATTTTGTCGTTGTCATCGTCTTTTTATTTTTCTGTCGTTTCATAAAACGTAAAACCGGCAGGTTTATTGTCCGGCAGGCGACATGCCGCCAACGGAAACCGTGCACGGATGCCGCACCACAAATTTAGTTCCTTTTCGGGAAGATTCCAACGGCTATTTCATATTCTTTTCAGGTTTACCGCCCAACTTTGCAGCGACTTAACCGGGTAAGAGCATATTTTTTGTATTTTTGCCCGAACCCGGCCGAAACGAAACAAAACGAAACAAACAGACAGACAAGACCGACATGAAAAAGACACTCCTTCTGCTCATGCTGACGTGCAGCTGCGCAATCGCTACAGCACAGGAACGCTCGCCACTGAGGCAAACCGAATTCATCTCCGCCGATTCGCTCGAAGACGAACACGAACTGTTGGAGCGCGTACGCAACATGCCCAACCTCGAAGTCGGCAAGGGCATCACGTTCCGTCCCAAAAGCAACTGGTTCTCACTGACGATGCGCTTCCGGATGCAGAACATGGTGGGACTCTCGTTCGACAAGGATTTCACGCTCACGAAAACCGATGCGCAGGTCAAGCGCCTGCGCCTGCGCTTCGACGGGTACATCTATTCCCCGAAACTGGTCTATTCGGTTCAGCTGGGATTCACCTCCTACGACACGGAACCGCTGCCCAACGGCAATATGAACATTGTGCGCGACGCAATCGTCTACTACGTCCCCAGCCCCAAGTGGAACATCGGGTTCGGGCAGACCAAGATCAAGGCCAACCGGGCGCGCATTAACTCTTCGAGCGCCCTGCAATTTGTCGACCGCAGCATCGTCAACAGCGAGTTCAACCTCGACCGCGATTTCGGGTTCTTCGGCGAATACAACATGCGCGGGGGCGAGGGCTTCAACCTCTCGGCCAAAGGTTCGGTGACGCTGGGCGAAGGCCGCAACTGGGGCAGTTCGTCCAACGGCGGGCTTGCCTACACGGGACGGCTGGAGCTCTACCCGCTGGGGCGGTTCAAGTCGAAAGGCGACGTGATGGAGGGAGATTTCGAAGGCGAGGAGCAGGTCAAGATACTCGTGGCCGGAGCCTACTCCTACAACCACAAGGCATCGCGCCTGAAAGGCCAGCGCGGCGCCGTCATGCCGGACGACGCGACCCGCAACATCGGCTCCTATTTTGCGGATTTCATCCTCAAGTACCGGGGATTCGCATTCTATACCGATTTCATGGGACGCAGCTGCGACCGACCGCTGTTCGACCCCCAGAGCAATGCCTTCGTATACAGCGGGCAGGGGCTCAACATACAGACCAGCTACCTGTTCGACAAGAAATGGGAGGTCGCCCTGCGTAATTCGACGCTCTTCCCCGAGCACGAAGTACAACCCTTTGCGGGGTACAAACGCTGGAACCAGACGACCGTAGGCGTCACCCGTTACATCATCGGCCACAGCCTTAAGGTACAGGCAGACATGTCGTACAACCACCGCAGCGAATCGTTTGACCCCGATTACAACCGCTGGGAGATCCGCTTCCAGCTGGAGCTGGGGCTCTGACCCGGCAACAGGAAAATACGAAAACTCCCGGCTATTGCCGGGAGTTTCTGTTTCGGGACAGGAACCCCGTTACAGGATTTTCAGCGCGATCCGCGCGCACGCCTCGGCATCGGCCAGGGCATGGTTGTGGTTGGCAAGGTCGAAACCGCACGCCGCCGACACGGTATGGAGCTGGTGGTTGGGCAGGCTGCTGCCGAACGTCCTGCGCGAGGCACGGCACGTACAATAGAACCGGTAGCCGGGATAAGGCATCCCGTACAACTCGAACACGGCGCGCAGGCACCCCTCGTCGAAGGGCGAGTTGTGCGCCACGAGCGGCAGCCCCTCGATACGGGGCGCAATCTGCTTCCACACGTCGGCGAAATCGGGCGCCTGGGCCGTATCCTCGTAGCTGAGGCCGTGGATGGCCGTGGTGAAACGGCTGTAAAAATTAGGACGCGGGCGGATCAGGCTGTAAAGCGTGTCGACCACCTCGCCGCCACGCACCACGACGACGCCCACCGAGCAAACGCTCGTACGCCGGCCGTTGGCCGTCTCGAAATCTATGGCTGCAAAATCTTTCATCGGTCAGGAGTGAATATCCTTCGCAAAGATACGGATTTTAACGCTTCCCGGTATCACCGGCAACGAAAAAACGGCCGCCTTTCCGAGGGCGGCCGTCGTTTCTGCCGGAGCGGGTTATTCGGTATACTCGTCGTCCGACGTGTCGGGCGTAACCCATGAATCGGCCGGGGTCAGCTCCTCGACCTCCGCCTCCGTCAGGAAGGCGTCTTTGTCGAACATGATGTCGTCGAAATAGTTGACCGTGCACTGGTAAGCGCCGTAGTTGTATGTCCAGTCCTTGGAGTAGATGCCGAAGATGGCCATGATATCGCCTTTCGCGCCGTCGCGGACGACGGGATACTGGGCGAAACGCGAATAACCGCTCGTGCGCACCGTATAGACCCCCTTCTTGTTGGTCGTCGAAGGCAGGGTGCTGTCATAGGTGAAAAGCACCGAACCGTAAAGGTTCGTACCGTCGTTGCTGAACGCCCAGCGGTACCAGACCTTGTTCATCACCGGACGGATGTCGGTATACATCCACGCGGGATAGATGTTCGACCCCACCGTCCCGTAACGGCACGTAACGCCGCGCAGGATCACCAGACGCCCGAAATACTGCTGCCCGTTCTGGCCGAAGAAATCGTCGCAGTTGGCCTCGGTGACCTCGAGGATCTCCTTGCCCAGCTCCAGCTGCGTCTCCTCGCCGAGGAACACGCGCTTGCGGATCTCCGTCGGGTCTTCGATGTTCGAGTTGGCATAGAATTTATGTTCGCCCACCTTGTTGTAGGAATCGGTAGGCCCCTCGCCCAGCGACAGCATCATGCGGTAGTTGCCGATATAGAGGCCCGAGACCTTGACATAGACCCAGTTCGAGGGGATCGTACCCGTGGCCTTGTCGAAACGCCCCATCGGATAGGTAAAATAGAGCCCCGTAGTGAGCTTCACCTCGATGGCACCCGAATCGTCCACCAGGTAGAGCGACTTGTAGACGTTACCCTCCTCGTCGCTCGACTGCACCTTGCCCTTGATGTAGTAATCCAGCCCGTCGGGCGACTGGCCGATCTGTACGTACTTCGTATCGCCCCAGCTCGAGTTGCTGCCCGTACCGCCGAGCGACTTGTGCTCATCGAGGAACATCTGTTTCACATCGGCGATGGAGATATGCTTCATCCCCGCGAAATCCTCGTCGGTATAGACTTTGGCAGGCTTCGGCGCATCGAAATCATTATAGCACCCCGTAACCGCAAACATCACGGCCAGCACGGCACATAACTGAAATATCTTTTTCATAATCGTCATATCGTATTAGAAGCGGAAATATACATTCAGGTAATAGGTCGTCCCCAGCAGGTAAAAGTACTTCGAATCGAACGGCACGTAGTACTGGATCGGCTGGGCGGCCGCACCCTCCTTGTTCACATAGGTACGGCGCGAAAGGCGCATCTGTTCGTAACCGCCCGTGCGGATCGTCTGGTCGTTGAGGATATTCTTCACCTCGAGGCTGAAGCCCAGCTGGTAGATGCGGTGGATGTACCAGTTCTTGCCGACGCTCAGGTTGAGTGTATAGGCCGAGTCGAATTTCTCCTGCTCGCGCAGGTTCATCAGCGCCGTGTATTTCACGGCGCCGGGAAGCTGTGCCGCCTCGTCGGGGCGCAGTACCGTGGCATAAGCGGCACGGGTACGGCGCGCGGGGTTCATCGAGAGGTAGATACGGTCGTAGTAGTTGAAATCGACCGAGGCGAACCAGTTGCGCGGGCCGCGGTAGCTCAGACCGAGGTTGAGCGCCGTCTGCGGCGTGCTTTCGACGTAGAGGTCGTCCCAGAGCACCTTGTCGCCGCGGAGCACCTCCTCGCTGTTGTCGCGCGTCTGTGTGAAGTTGGCGTCCGACGTATAGCGGTAGTCGCCCAGGCTCAGGGCACCGTTGAACGAGATGCCGCCCCAGATGGGAACCACGACGCCCACTTCGAGGCCGTAGTAACGCTTGTCGATGCCGCTCATGGCGAAGTTGGTGAACGACGACTGCGTATCGTCATAGTACGAGATAACCTTCGACTGGTCGGCGACCGAGGTATAGTAACCCGAAACGCGCGCCGTGATCCACGGCAGATTGAGGTTGTACGACAGGTCGACGCCGAGTACCTTCTCGGAATCGAGGCCCGGCGTAGTCGTATTGCGGGTACGCGCCGAAACGAAAGCGTCGCGGAACTGCGGGGGATTGACCATGTAGGCCACATTGGCGTCGATGGCGTGCGCACCCGAGAAACGGTACGAGAACTCGCCCTTGAGCTTGTAGGTCAGGTAGTCGAGCGTCTTCGATTTGCCGAGCGAGTTGTTCGCGAAGAGGCCCTTGCGCAGCCGGCCGTCGCGCCACATGGCCGTATAGCCGACCTCGCCGCCGAGGCTCATCGTGAAACCGCCGAACGAGGCGTAATACTGCGCCCAGACCTGTGCCTGGCGCAGGTTGGCGTAGTAATCGTAGCTGAACTTATCGCCTTCTCCGACGCGGCGGGCCTCGCCGTGCTTGAGGTAATAATCCAGGTCGTTCTGCGAAAGCAGCGGGTTGTAGTTGCCGTTGTCGCGCAGGGCGAACTTATCCACGTCGAGCCAGTAGTCGGCACCGAGCAGGTCTTTCACCTCGTCGTAGTACTCCGTGCGGTTGACACGCGCCGTCAGGCCTCCGCGCAGCACGGACTGGTTGCGGAACGTATGGGCGATGTTGGCCGCAAAATTGAAATCGCGCTGGTCGGTATGGCGCTCCTCGATCATGTAGATGCCCGAAGCCCCGGACTTGTTGCGGTTGTAGTTCATGCGGAACATGTTGTCGTAATCCATCAGGCTCTTGCTGGGGTCGGTGATCCACTCGCGCATCGAACGCAGCGCAAGGTCGTTGTACGTCCCCAGATCCGAACTCTCGATGCCCTCGGACAACTGGAGGATACGGTTCGTGTAGAAGCTGGGCAGGTAACGGTAGTAGTCGGGGCGCGGGTCGGGGCCATCCGTCCACGTCAGGGCCGAATAGCCGTTCTTGCCGAAGCGGAACGAAGCCGCGGCGGCAAGTTTGGTATTCGACGAAATGTCGAACCCGTAGTTGAGCATCACGATCGGCTCGTGGTAATCGCGCACGCGCGAGTTGCGCAGCTTGCCGTCCTGCTTGCCCACATTGGGGTTGTAATAGTTGTTACTCAACAGGTCGTAGGCTTCCTGCGTCGACGCCTGCTGCGCTCCGCGCTCGGTCGGTGCCCCCAGGATGGTCAGCGCCAGGTTGTGGCGATCGCCGCCGAAACGCTTTTCGACCGATGCGAAGTAACCGTAGGCATTGTAGTACACCCCGTCGACATAAGAGTTGCCGCCCTGGCGGGTCGAGAACGAGAAGGCGTACGACCATCCGTTGTCGAGCAGGCCCGAAGCGTAGGAAACCATCGCGCGGAAGCGGTACATCGAGTTGCCGTTCACGACGCTGGCACGGAAGCCCTTGCGCATCTGCGAAGCGCGCGCATTGACATTGGTCGTACCGCCGATGCCGTCGATGCCGTAGCCCGACGAGCGCAGCCCGGCGGTATTCTCCTGGTTACGCGTGGCGTCGTTCAGGCCGCTCCACAACGACCAGGGGCCATAGCCCGTCATGGCATCGTTGAACCGGATGCCGTTCAGGTAGATGCTCGAATACTGCGAGTCGTAACCGCGCACGTTGAAACGCATCTCGCTGAATTTATACGAGGCGATGTTGTTGAAGACATCCTTCGACGACGAAAGCGACGAAGGCAGCGACTGCCCGTCGGCCGCCGTATCGGAGTCGAACTCCGCGAACACGGCGTCGTCGATGACATACTGCACATCGGGGGACATCACCACCGAATTGAGGTTCTTGACCATCTTGTCGACACGGATCGCCAGGTCGAGGTTCTCGAACTCGGGGGCTTCGAATTTCAACTGGTATTCCCCTTTGGGCAACTGGTCGATATTGAAATTACCGTGGTTGTCGGTCATGACGGTGACGCCGAGCGGTTCGACGACCACCTTGACATTGCTCAGTGCGACACGGCCGTCACGCGAGACGACCTTGCCTTTGACGCCCCCGTCCTGGGCATACGCCCCGGCACAGGCCAGCGTGAGCAGGATAACAAGTAAAGCTCTGATCTTCATAATTACTTTGTTGGGTTATTTACCGATGTAAATGAATACGGGAAGGTGATCGCTGTATCCCCCCTGGAAATTGTTGCCCACGAACGTACGCAGCGGGTAGCCCTTGTACTGGCCTTCCTGCTGGAACAGATAGGGGGCACGGAAAATATTGCCGTAATATTTCCCCTTGGGGGCACGCTCCAGCTTGAGCGAACCCGTCGAGCCGGTAGCGAGATTCTCCGACACGACGATATTGTCGAACAGGTTCCACTGGTCGCGGTAGGCAAGCGAACCGATGCCCGCCTTCAGCATGTCGATAAAGGGATTGTAGTATCCGCCCGGTTGGAGCTTGCGGATGTTGCCTTCGGCGCCGAGCACCTCGGTGATGCTCTTGTCGGTGGCGTCGTCGTTGAAGTCACCCATCATCACGACCTTGGTCGCGGGGTTGATCGCCAGCACCGAGTCGGCGGCATGGCGCATGATCTCGGCGGCGCGCTCGCGCTTGGGTGCCGAAGCCTCCTTGCCGCCCAGGCGCGAAGGCCAGTGGGCCACCATGAAATAGAACGGTTCCCCGTCGATCGTCCCCCACATCGTCACCACGTCGCGCGTGCGGAAATTCGGCAGGCTCTCCATCGTAAACGGGATCGGGGCGCTGCCTTCGAGCTTGAACACGTCGGGACGGTAGTAGAACGCCACGTCCACGCCGCGGGCATCGGGCGAATCGTAGTGCACGATGCGGTAATTGGCCGGGGCGAGTTTGGGCGTAGCGATCACGTCCTCCATGACATTGCGGTTCTCGATCTCCGAAACACCGATCACCACCGGGTAGTCCTTGTTGATGGCGGCGATGTCGAACAACACGCGCGAAAGGTTATTGATCTTTTTGGTGTACTTGGGCGTATTCCACTTCTTGGGCCCCTCGGGCGTAAACTCCTCGTCGTAAATCTCCGGGTTGCGGATCGTATCGAAGAGGTTTTCGAAGTTGTAGAAAACGACCTTGTAGGGTTTCTGGGCGAAGCAGGCGACGATCAGCGCTGCGAAAAGCCCGGTAAAAAGCAGTTTCTTCATATTGTTCAGATTAATTTATACCCCAGTCCGAGGGATTGTTCTGTGCCTTCACGTCGGCGGCAATGGCCTCGTCGAGCATCGTAAAGAATTTATAACCCGTTTTCTCTTCGATGTCGGCAACGCTCGTGATATATTGTTTTATATTCCCGGTCGTGGTTGAGGAATTTTCAGCCCAATAACCGATTGCCGCCAATTGCGATGCATCGGTAATCTGGTCGATCCGCTTCCCCGTCCTGCCGCTTTTGGTACGTAGCAGCACCTTCCAGCAATACTGTGGAATCGCGACCCGATTCCCCTCTTTATCCGTCGTATATCCCTGTACCCCATAAGTTCCCGTAACATTGTACAAGGTATCGGGATATGAAATATATTTCAGGGTAAGATCTTCCAAATCCCCCCACGACCCGCTATTAAAATCAGGATCCTGAGGCATAATATTGGTCGAATAGAACGTCTGCTCATTCAATAGCGAAGAATAGCTGACATAACGATGGTAGGACATACACTGATGCCCGCGGATAGGCCGCCCATTATATGAATCGCGGCTCAAATCGACCTGAAATTCCTCCGGCACTTCAGGATCGTATTTCCATGCATTAGAACGCTCATATTTTCCAACCCGGTAACAGGAATGGATCGGATAGGCGACCCAGTTGGCGATACGTTTCTTCGTGTCGTAGCAAATCGTAAAGTTACGTGCCGTCACGGTCGAAGAGAGCGGCGCATAATGTGTTACGTAACGGTAGTCGGGAGCTTCGACATAGGCGGGCAATTCCGCCCACGCATGATCCATCGATGCCGGAACCGAGTAGTCCGCCTGGTCGATCGTCAACGTGAATTCGTGTCCGCCGTCGAAAACGACATCGACCGCAACCCGGCGCGAAGCGCCCGTTTCGTTTTTGTCCAGGTAGAGGTAAATGACCTCGCTTGCGGCGACCAGCTGCGCCGATTTGGTCGTGGCTTGCGTCCTGCGCGACGTCCAGCACCAACTGCCGCCTTCGGTCACGGTGACGGTATAAGCCGTACCCACGGGCCCCGTCAGCACGAGCCGAGGGTCGGTCGCATAGCCTTTGGCAGCGAGCGTGGTCGTCTCCGTATCGAGGAACAGCGCGGAAATATTCGCCGGGGTGTCGTCGTCGGAGGACCCGCAGCGCCCGAAAACCAGCAGGAGCGCCCCGAGCACCATAGCCCGTCCAAAAAGTTTCAATAACCCTTTTGTCAAAATCATGTAGGAATTTGCAGATAAAAATGTCAGGTAGAAAATCCGACAATCATCCCCGGCGGAAGCCAATCCGCCGGGGATGGATTATAGGAAAACACCTACTTTCTTATTTTGAATAAGTAACCGTGATCGCAGTAATACTTACCGCTCCAAGAGTCGGGAATATCGAAAACTGCGTAAGGTTCTTAGCACTGAGGTTGTCAATTACAAACGTAAACGGTTCGTTATTATTTACATCAGACGGAGTCTCGTTGCTGATTGCTATAGCATCCTTCGCAAGTTGCTCTTTCATCTTATCAAGTGTGTCTTTTGTATATGTGTACCCAACCGGAAAAATACCGATAGCACGTCCTTTATAAGGCTCACGAATGGTCACCTCAATCTTCTCAATCGTCCCATCAACGGCAGGAATCTGCACGAACGATCCAAAAGCCGAATTGTCTTTTACATTAATCTGTAAACATTCCTTTCCGCTGCTACCACCAGCTGCTTTACCCGACCATTTGCCGAAAGTATTCGTATATATAAATTTGGCATAGGCTCCACTTTTCCCGCCGATAGCGATAATATCGTCCAACGTAAGGGTAATCTGCTGGCCGTCCCCGCCCGCTCCGGATTTCCCGGCCTGCGAAATCGCAACGGTTTTGGTATCCACAGCCGCGCCGTCCTTCATCAGTTTGATGGTCAGCGTGGCGGTGATAGCCTGCTCCGTCGTGTTTTCCTTGGGCGTCACAGTTACAACCATCCCGTTTACGGAGGTCGTGAACTGCTCCGATTTATCCGTAGCGGCTTCGATCGTGCAGCCGTCGGCATTGGCAGCGGTCACCGTCACGGTCTTGGCATTGTCCGTCGCCGCGAAAGAAAGCGACGTCGGGTCGAGCTTGGTGATGGCCGGGTCGGTCGAAGGCTCGCCCATGAAAGCGGCCACATCCTCGGGACGCTGCGGACAAACCTGCGCGGCATTGCTGTTCACCGAAGCGTAACCGGTAATATCCCCGGTGGAACCGGCCACGAACTGCGTCCCTACGAGCCCGGGCATGGCCTTCTGCACGAATACCGTCATGTTACCGGCCGAGGTCGTAAACGTATGCTTTCCGAAAGCTTCGTTCGTAGTCCAGTCGGCAGCCGTAGCGGGGGCGGTCACACCCTTGACCGTCACGACCATACCCTGGTATTCGGCCAGCTTAGCGGGATCGGCCACGACAGGCGTGATGGTCTCGGTACCGATCTTTTCGATCTCGACCCAGTCGGCACCCTTGCTGCCGGTAACCTCGTACAGGCCGTTGTAACTAACGATACGCGCTTCGCCCTTTTTCAGCGTCACCTTCACCTTGTCACCCTTGACAAACGTAAAGCCATCGTCATAGGGATCGGTATACTTACCGCTGCCGTAGAGCGTGATACCGTTCTTGGCGGTAGTCGCCCCCGGGGTCATCACCTGAAGGTTCTGGCCGTTGAAGTTCCCGCCTTCCTTGTCGGTTACGACGACGGCCTCGAAATAACGGTCGTTATTCGTATCGAGGGCTACCTGCGACGTCGTAAGTTTGGCGATGATCTCGGGAATCGTGATAACCACAGCCTCGCCCGGGGTCGGGGGAGTTACGTTGCCCAGGTCGACCTCCGTACCACCGATGCCCTCGAAAAGTTTCACGTCGTCGACACGGTGCGCGAATGAAAGATCGGAAATGAAACGGATATAAAGTTCAGAGGGAACCTCTTTCAGCGTAAAGTTGGCCGTTGCCAAAGCCCAGGTGCCGTAGTTGGAATGTTCGTCGGCCTCGACAGGGCGGTCATAGGCGATTTCCGCCCAGTTTTCGCCGTCCTTGCTCAGGTATACATGGAATTCCGAGGTTACGAACGCATTATCCTCAGCGCCAAAGAGGCTTTTATACGAACCGAACGTCAGGCAAAGGTTTTTCTGAGCAGGATCGAGTGCAATCTTGTGGATCTCGAACTCGGCACCGGCACGGAACAGCATGTTGTTGACGCCGGATGCATCGTCCTTGTATTTCGAATAGTTGCCGTTGGAAGCGGAATTCGCATAAACAGATATACTGTTGGCCACATAAGTCACATTATCGGCACCCGTACCGGTCTGGTTCTTCCAGCCCTCGAACTGGTCGGCAAAAGGCCAGCCGCTGCTGCCTTCCGTAGCCTGCTCCTTATCGAAATCGTTAGCATAGATAGGATCGCCCGTGGGGGGGGGGGTAACCCCGCTGCCGTACTGTTTTACGGCTACGGACGACTCGGCCTGACCCCATTTGCCGAATTCGGGGTGGATAAGCGTGAAGGAGATCTTACCTTCGCGCAGGTTCGTACCGGCGGGCAGCTCGGAAACCGTAACGGAGATCGTTCCGTTGCCTTTGCCGCTCATCGGGGAAATAGTAGCCCAATCCAGGTTACTTGCAGTAACCGTCCATTCGCAGTTCGCCGTGATAGCTACGGTCTGCGTCGTCGCCGTTTCATCGGTGAAATCGAGCGCCGTCGGATCCGCCGTCAACTTCGGCGTCAGCGACTTGTCATCGTCGTCGGAGCATCCCGTAAATGCCGTGGCAGCCACAAGGAAAAATGCACCGAAGACCAACCTAAAAAGATGTTTACTCATAAAAATAGTTTTAATTAGGTGATTATAAACTAATATCCGTTTGCAAAAATAACTTACGATTCTTCCGTTTTTTAAAGGGGAAACTATTACAAAGATAACTTTTATTTCAAAAATACAAAAGGATTTCGGCATATATTTACTGTTAAGGTTCCGTTACATAGCAAAAAAACGTTCCATGCTGCCTCGGAAAGGACAACCCGTGCGGCATACAGCCTCGCAAGCACCCAAATCAAGGCATCGGCGGAGGCTTCCGTCCGGAACCGGTACCCCCCCCGGCACACCTTCGGCCAGGCAAAAAAAATTCCGCCCCGGAAACCGGGACGGGCGAAGTTTCAAGGCTGGTTGGCGGATTGCATCGGCAGGAGTCATAAACCGGCATCGTTTCCGATGCTGCAAAATTACCCTGCGGCTATTTCATCGTTGCGACAGTCCCGTTACAATCCCGGGAATATGGCATTACACGCACGTTGCAGCAGCCGGCAAAGCCGCTCGACCACACCACCCGGCCACAAAAGCAGCCTGCCCGGACTGTAAACGTCCGGGCAGGCCATGCCGAATAACGGGTTCGGCAACGATTGCAATACGGCGGCGGCCTGCCTCACACATCGGCCGCGCAGGGATCATACCCTATTCCCACTCGATGGTTGCAGGCGGTTTCGAGGAGATGTCGTAGACGACGCGGTTGACCCCTTTGACTTTATTGATGATGTCGTTCGACACATTGGCAAGGAACTCATAGGGCAGGTGCACCCAGTCGGCGGTCATGCCGTCGGTCGAGGTCACGGCACGCAGTGCGACGCAGCTCTCGTAGGTTCGCTCGTCGCCCATCACGCCGACGCTCTTCACCGGGAGCAAGATGGCCCCCGCCTGCCACACCTTGTCGTAAAGTCCGGCATCGCGCAGGGCGTCGATGTAGATTTTGTCCACGTCCTGCAGGATTCCGACCTTTTCGGGCGTAATGTCGCCCAGGATACGGATCGCAAGGCCGGGCCCCGGGAAGGGATGGCGCCCGATCAGCTGCTCGGAGATCCCGAGCGAACGGCCTACGCGGCGCACCTCGTCCTTGAAGAGCAGGCGCAGCGGCTCGACGATCCCGAGGTGCATCTTCTCGGGCAGCCCGCCGACGTTGTGGTGCGACTTGATCGTCGCCGAGGGGCCGTTGACCGACACCGACTCGATCACGTCGGGATAGATTGTCCCCTGTGCCAGCCAGCGCACGTCCTCGATCCGGATCGCCTCCTCGTTGAATACCTCGACGAAATCGCGGCCGATGATCTTGCGCTTGGTCTCGGGATCGCTCACGCCAGCCAGATCGCCCAGGAACTTGTCGCCGGCCTTCACGCCCTTGACGTTCAGGCCCATGTTCTTATACGACTCGAGCACGTCCTCGAATTCGTTCTTGCGCAGCAGGCCCGAATCCACGAAGATGCAGTAGAGGTTCTTGCCGATGGCCCTGTGCAGCAGCACGGCGGCCACCGACGAGTCTACGCCGCCCGAAAGCCCGAGCACGACCTTGTCGTCGCCCAGTTTCTCCTGCAACTCGCGCACGGTGGCCTCCACGAAACTCTCCGACGTCCACTCCTGCCTGCAGCCGCAGATACCCGCGACGAAATTCTTCAGCAGGTGCGTGCCGTCGGTCGAATGGTAGACCTCGGGGTGGAACTGGATGCCCCACGTCTGCTCGCCCTCGATGCGGAACGCAGCCACGCGCACGTCCTCGGTGCTGGCCACAATCTTATAGTTCGCGGGCACCGACGTGATCGTATCGCCGTGCGACATCCACACCTGCGTGGTCGCAGGCAGGCCGCGCATCAGCGGGTCACCGGCATCGCCCACCGTAAGCACCGCACGGCCGTACTCGCGGCTGGGCGCAGGCTGCACCTCACCGCCGAAGGCCGATGCGAGGAACTGCGCGCCGTAGCAGACACCCAGCAGGGGCAGTTTGCCCTTGATGGCCGAAAGGTCGGGGGCAGGGGCATGCTCGTCCCTCACGGAAAAGGGACTGCCCGAGAGAATCACACCCCGCACCGAAGCATCCGGCACCGGAATCTTGTTGAAGGGGTGGATCTCGCAATAGACATTCAGTTCGCGTACGCGCCGCGCGATGAGCTGCGTATACTGCGACCCGAAGTCGAGAATCAGGATTTTTTCCATAATATAATGTAAGTCCGACGAATCGGGGTTCATCAATTTCGGAAGATTTACAAGCCATGAAACTCGCCGGACTCACTCTACGGCGTCTCCGACGCCGGTTTCAGGCCTAAAATTCCTCCGGGCCTTCCTCGCTGCCAAGGAAGACCTCGAATCCTTATTATTTTCTTTTTACCGGACGGTTGTAACTTCCCGAAAGGCGCATCTCCGCGGCGAAAGCCTCGTTCCCGACTTCGCGGATGCGTGCTATGCAACCGCGACGGTCTGAGCGAAAAACGACCTGGAAAACCCCGGCGATGAAATTATTGAACTTTCCGCAGGCATCCAGCGGCACCAGCGTGCATTCGGCGCAACTCTGCCAGCCGTTCTCCCGGCAGCAGAAACGAACCTTGCACCACACGGCCTTTTCGTTATCGCGGCACCCCGGACAACTCCCTTTCCGGAATTTCCGGCATGAACCGCAAAAAAGCCCGCAGGCCGCAATCCCGGGATCGGAACTATTCACCGCGGGAATAATTGGGCGTTTCACTCGTGATGGTCACGTCGTGCGGGTGGTTCTCCGTAACGCCGTTCGAGGTGATGCGGATGAACTGCGCACGCTGCAAAGCCGCGATGTCCCTGGCACCGCAATAACCCATGCCCGAACGGATGCCGCCGATAAGCTGGAAGACAGCCTCGCTCAACGTGCCCTTGAAGGGTACGCGCGCCACGATCCCTTCGGGAACGAGCTTGTTGATATTGCCCTCGCAGCCCTTCTGGAAATAGCGGTCGGCGGAACCCGCCTTCATGGCGTCGATCGAGCCCATGCCGCGGTAGGTCTTGAACTTACGGCCGTTGTAGATGATCGTCTCGCCGGGAGACTCCTCCGTGCCGGCGAACATCGAGCCGATCATCACGCAGTCGCCGCCCGCAGCCAGCGCCTTGACGATGTCGCCCGAATAACGCAGGCCGCCGTCGGCGATAACCGGAACACCCGTATCTTTGGCGGCCGACGCCGCGGCATAGATGGCCGACAGCTGGGGAACGCCCACGCCCGCGATCACGCGGGTGGTGCAGATCGAGCCGGGGCCGATACCGACTTTGATGCCGTCGGCGCCGTTCTCGATCAGGAACCGTGCGGCTCCTGCCGTGGCGATATTTCCGACCACCACGTCGAGCGACGGATAGGCGGCCTTGATCTCCTTGAGCTTATTGACGATATTCATCGAATGCCCGTGCGCGGAGTCGAGCACCACGGCATCCACATCCTCCTCGACGAGCGCCTTCACACGATCCAGCGCATCGGGCGTGATGCCCACGCCGGCTGCGACGCGCAGACGGCCTTTGGCATCCTTGCAGGCGTTGGGATGATCCTGCACCTTCGTGATATCCTTATAAGTAATAAGCCCCACCAGATGGCCTTCGTCGTCGACCACGGGGAGCTTTTCGATCTTGCAGTTGAGCAGCACCTCCGAGGCGTTGGACAATTCGGAGCTATGCGTCGTGATGAGGCGGTCGCCGGGGGTCATCACCTCCTCGATACGGCGCGACATGTCGCGCTGGAACCGCAGGTCGCGGTTGGTGACGATACCGATCAGCTTCCGATCCGCGTCCACGACCGGAATACCCCCGATCTTGTTCTCTTTCATCAGGTTGAGCGCATCGCCGACCGTATGGTCTTTCGAGATGGTCACCGGGTCGTAAATCATGCCGTTCTCGGCCCGCTTCACCCGGCGCACGTGGGCGGCCTGCTCGGCGATGGACATGTTCTTGTGGATCACGCCGATCCCGCCTTCACGAGCCAGCGCAATAGCCATCGGCGCTTCGGTAACGGTGTCCATGGCAGCGGACACAATGGGGATGTTGAGTTTGATATTTCGCGAGAAACGGGTCTGGACACTGACCTCTCGCGGCAACACTTCCGAATAGGCGGGTATAAGCAGCACATCGTCGAACGTAAGTCCTTCGGGCTGAACCCTTTCATTGATAAAAG
>OJOL01001332.1_pt1 | contig 15732 bp, 10 predicted proteins | sample 1598121 | NCBI WGS metagenome assembly OJOL01 (sample SAMN01915219, study PRJEB22387) | human gut metagenome | isolation source: stool | host: Homo sapiens | place: USA
TTGAATGCCCGGTGTTTTTTCATTTCTTTTATTTTTTCTTTTTAACACGGATTTTTCTGATCAACTTTCGTATCAGCCAGATAATCACTATAATCAGAAAAAGAAGTCCCGCACAGATTCCCACGATCATTCCGGCAAATTTATTCGGATGTTTTAACAGATCTGCAATATTCCTGCTGTCTTCCACTACTTTCCGCCCGTGTGTCGTACTATAGTAATCAGAAACATTTGCTATTCCGTCTCCGTCTGTGTCTTCAAACGACTGCATATATCTTGCAATTGCCACCCATGCCTTTAATTCTGTCTTGCCGTCTGTAATTGCCTCATCTTCCAGATTCTTTAGCAGCTTACCATTCTTATCCTTCGGTTCAATCTTTAATAATCCATATGATACATCCGTGACAGAGCCCAACATCTGTCCTGTATACAGATCTGTCACAACCTTGTATAATTTATCATCCTGTATCTCTTCTCTCTTCCCGTCTTTGGTCAGATAGCAGTCTGTTACTTTATTCAAAATCATGCGGTGCGGATTATAAGTAAAGTTCATTCCACTGCAATATAATCTTGCAGTCGTCATATAATCAGAAACAGACGCATCTACTTCTGCTACCAGCGTCGGCGATGCGGTCGGGACCGATCTCGGCCGGGTCATCGTAGTGCACGGGCATGCCAGTCTTGAGGCCCGGCCCCACCGTGAGCACGCGCCCCGAGCAGGTACGGGAAAGTGCCGCCTTCCACGGGCGCTCGAGCGCCGGGACCACGCAGCTCAGCACAGCAGCCGCGGGCACAAGCGCACCCGGCATGCCCGCATCGGCCGCCAGTGCGGCCATGACCTGCACGAGACGCATGCGCGCCTCGTCTGCTGTGATGCTCGACGGCGTGGTGATCTCGCACGTCGCAAGCGGACATTCCTGCGCCGCGGCCGAATCCTCTGCAAACAGGCCAAAGCGAATGAACGTGTTGCCCACGTCGACCGTCAATATATATGCGCACCCATCAAGCATCGTCGGCGCTCCTTTCGTCTGCCCAGCAGTATATCGCCTACCTAAACCAGCCATCCCAAAATAACTAGCTTGCCGCTATACTGGTGCGCGGTCGTTTGCGGGCTCACGCGGCGGCCCTTGGTAACCCGACTTCCCGCGCCGTATCCGTAACGGCGCTCCCGGGGGAAGCGGATATACGCAAAGGAGTTCTATATGAGCAATCCCTCGAACCGTGCTTCGATGCGCGGGCAACTCACGCTGCGCGGCGTCGTCATCGGCGTCCTTGGCTGCGTGATCATCACGGCAAGCTCGGCCTATACCGCCCTCAAGATGGGCGCCCTCCCCTGGCCGATCATTTTCGCTGCCGTCATCTCGCTGTTCTTCCTGAAGCTCATGGGCAACGCCAACCTCAACGAGGCCAACGTCACCCACACCATCATGTCCGCGGGCGCCATGGTCGCCGGCGGTCTGGCGTTTACCATCCCGGGCGCCTGGATGCTGGGCTATGCCGATCAAATCAGCTGGCTCGACATGTTTATCGTGGCGCTCGCCGGCACTATCCTGGGCCTGCTGGCCACGGCACTCATCCACCGTCACTTTATCGTGGACGCCGCGCTTGAGTTCCCCACCGGCAACGCCGCGGCTCAGACCCTGCGCGCCACTGAGGCCGGTGGCAAGACCGGCAAGCAGCTCTTTGGCTCCATGGCCGTCGCCGGCATCTACAGCGTGCTGCGCGACGCCCTGGGCGTGGTGCCCAGCATGCTGTGCACGCTCAATATCCCCGGCGTGACCTTTGCCATCTACAACTCGCCCATGTTGCTGTCCATCGGCTTTTTGGTGGGCTTCGCCCCCGTCGCGTTCTGGTTTGCCGGCGCGCTGCTGGGCAATTTTGGCATCATCGTCGGCGGCACCGCTGCCGGTCTGTTTGACGTTATGACCGCACAGGGCATCGTCAAGTCCCTGGGTATGGGCCTCATGATGGGCTTTGGCGTCGCCGTCGTCCTCAAGGACATCCTGCCGCAGGTCGCCGGTATCGTCCGCGGCCTCGCCGCCGACAGCTCCACCGACACCGACGAGCAGTCGCTCATCTCGGGCTCCCTTAAGCTCGACGCCGGCATCATCGGCCTGGGCGCCGCCGCCATCGCCGTGATCGTCGCCATCGCGCTCGACCTTGGTCCCGTTCCAGCCGTCATCGTCACGCTGTTCACCTTTGTCACCACCATCATGAGTGCACAGAGCTGCGGTCAGACGGGTATCGACCCCATGGAGATCTTCGGCCTCATCGTCATGCTCATCGTGGCAGCCTTCGCGCAGCTCGCTCAGGTCAAGCTGTTCTTTATCGCCGGCATCGTGGCCGTAGCGTGCGGCCTTGCGGGCGACGTCATGAACGACTTTAAGGCCGGCGCCGTGCTGGGCACCAACCCGCGCGCGCAGTGGGTTGGCCAGGCCATCGGCGGCATCGTGGGCGCCCTGGTCGCCGCCGCCGTCATGGTCGCGCTCGTCACCGCCTATGGTCCGGACGCCTTTGGCCCCGACAAGAGTTTTGTAGCCGCGCAGGCAAGTGTGGTCGCCACCATGGTCTCGGGCATCCCGAGCGTGCCGTGGTTCGTTGGCGGCTTTATCGCCGGCATCGTCATGTACTGGCTCGGCATTCCGGCCATGATGATCGGCCTGGGCGTGTACCTGCCGTTCTACATGTCGCTCACGGCCTTCCTGGGCTCCTGTGTCAAACTCGCCTACGACAAGTGGGCCGCACACCGCGACGCCGCCGCCGGTCTTTCGGACAAGGAGAAGGCCGCCAAGGACGCCGCCTTCCAGGAGCAGGGCCTGGTTGTCGCCAGCGGCCTGCTCGGTGGCGAGTCTATCGTCGGCGTTATCCTGGCGTTCATCTCCGTCGGTTTGAGCCTGCTGGGCTAAGCCGAACAACGACGCACCAACGCAGAGCACGGGGTCGGAGACCATCCGGCCCCGCGCTCTTTCTGTATCTGTCGAAACCCTCGGCAGTACTCGTATGTGGCGTGTCTTCCTTTGCCTGCTCGCCTAAGTTCCATGTCAAGATGACCGCCCCGCCCGTCACGGTGTAGAGTACATGCTGCGAACGCACCCGCGTTCCTGCGGCAATACGAGGTGGACATGGAACTCGATAAACAACAGCTCAAGCGACTGCGCGAGCGCCATCATCGGCGCCATGGCATCCGTCCTGCCCATAGCGAGGCAGCCGAGCAGGCAAGTCGCTTTTTGAAGCAGGCATTCAACATTCGCGAGGGACGCGCGCCCTATCACGTGATTCGCAAGCGCTTTGTAAACGGGGCGCGGCTGACCGGCTCTCACCTGTGCATTCTCATCATCGCCATGCTCATCGCGAGCATCGGACTCGATATCGATTCGGACATCGCCATTGTGGGCGCCATGCTCATCTGTCCGCTCATGGGCTCGGTTCTTGCCATGGCATACGGCGTTGCCACGCTCGACCGCGAGATTACCGTCGAGGCCGTCGCCGGCCTCGCGCTGCAGATGGTCTTTTGCCTGGTCACGTCCACGTTGTACTTTAAGCTCTCGCCCCTTGGCGCCACCACGGCAGCCATCATCGACAACTCGACGCCCACCGTGTGGGGCCTTGCCGTCGCGCTCGCGGGCGGCTTTGCGGGCGGGCTGGGCAACTCGCGCGACCAGGAACCCGCCACGCTCATTGCCGGTGTAGCCGTGGCAACCGCGCTGATGCCGCCCCTGTGCGCGGCGGGCTATGGCATCGCCATCGCAAGTGGGTCGCTGTTTCTCTCGGCGCTTTATGAGTTTGGCATCAACGTGGTCTTTATCGCGCTGGCCGCCGAAGCCGTGCTGCTTCTATTGCGCGTGCCGCTCAAGCGCGACCTCAACGGCGACGGCATTGTGACTGCCGAGGAAGATGCCGAGGTCGACGAGCTATCACGCAAGGTGCGCCGCCGCATCATTGTGGGCACGGTAGTCTTTGCCATCCCCTGCATCGTTATGACGGCGGGGTCTATTGGCTCGGCGCAGTCCGGCGTGCAGGACGGCTACGGCGTCACCGAAACCACGCGCGAGCTTGCGGCGGTGCTGCCAGGCTTTAAGGATTACACCGTCGCCGTCGAGACCTCGGCCACCGAAGGCGATGAGGAAGGCATCGTCGAGCGCGAGATTGTCGCCCATGTGACAACGAGCGAGGCGATTGGGGCACACGACCGCCGTATCGCCCGCAAGCTCATCGACCTCAATGTGCCCGAGCTCGATCGCGTGGAGTTCGATGTGAAGTGATACCGGCGCGGGATGAATGCGCGTACGGACGCAAGTTACGACGAGACGCAGACGCGATACGGACACGAGCAAACAGCGGAGTGCAGTTCACCCGCGCCCCGCTCGCTGTTTTATTGCCGTGAATCAGACGTCCGCATCGACATCGCCAGATTCCACTGTAAACGCCGGATCGGTGCTCACCAGATAAAATCGGGTCACCTTAGTATTTCTAATTAGGTAAATCTGCCCCTGATTGCGTCGGCGCGATATATACGCAATGTGAATCGTGCCGAATTCTTCGCCGTTTTCCTTCTTTAATATCAGGATGTTGGGGTCATCCGTACGCTTAAACTGCCCGTCTGTGCAGATTCCGTCTTGATCGACCAGCTGCCATCGACAGTTGTCCTCCTCAAGAAAAGCCAGGGTTTCCCGACTCGTTTTGTCATCCCGATAGTAACCATCAATGGCAAACCCTTCGGAAGCGCATTCCTGCACATTCCTGCATATAGGACGTTTCTCGGCTTATAGCAAACAGCCCTGTAGCGCCCAGGAGCACAGCCAGGCAGACCACTGCAAGGGTTATCGAGATAGCGCGGCGGCTCATGTTAGCCAGACCAATACTTGTTGAACGGAGTGCAAAACATACTTGGTACCTCCGATATCAAAGCAAACGTCACCCGCAGCCCGCCGGCAACTATGTGTTTCTAACATTAAACCATATGGCTACGACTCGTTGGAGATAGGTTCCATAAACGGACAGTGATATACGGCGAAAGGCCACACTTATCCATTAACCCAGAGTTATGGAGGCCGTTTTTCATATTGAGGGACCGCGGTTTTCGGAAGTGCGATGAAAAACTGAGCCCCGCCGACCAGACCGACTTTTTTAGCAACAAAACCGCAGGTCACAAGGATGCAAAAGAGCAGTGTACTCGGAGATTCGGAGTTTTTCCCCGCACTTCCGAAATCCGAGTCCGCGAAAAGTGCCGGCAAGGCCAATTACGCAACATGTATCCAGTAAAAACGGGTGGCAGCCGGTATGGCTGCCACCCGTTTTTCTCATATCAGCCTAAAGCAGGCATGTTACTTCTTAATGCCGCCCCCAGACGCTCGGCGACCGATGCCACGGCATCCTCGCTAACCGAATCGCAGGCAGGCGAAGGGCTGCGTGCAGATGATGTTGGGCGCACCGTGATCGATTAGGTCGAGCATCTCGGCCGTGAGCAGCCAGCCCTCGCCCATGTTATTGCATACCGAAAGCACCGTGCGGGCTTTATCTGCCATGGTGCCAACACCTGAAGATTTTGAAGATTTTGTCCGTAACTCAAAGAGCTAGGATGTTGATAAAATCCAGAGACATCATGGCTAAAAGAGACGGACACACTGTCCCTGTTTTTCGCACGAGCAGCGCAAAAATAAGGCCCAGACAAAGATAGCCCCCCATCATTGCAATGATGTAATTTGTGGGTGCCCCGATTAAACACTGTTGAGTCACGAGAAGCAATGACCATAGCATCGACTGTATAAATGCCCTTATGCAAAACGGCCGAACTATTCCGACGATTGTGTATTCAAATAAAAATACGTACCTAAATAACAGCTCATGCAAAACTGAAACCGAACAGACCAATACCCATCTGGATATTGATTTTCCACCTATATCGAGCATAGAGGCCATAATAATAAATACGATGAAAATGAACTGCCATCCCAAAAGAATCCCACGCCGTTTGGACTTATCACAAGAAACAGCGCCCCGAGTTGCAAAAAGATAGACTACCAACGCACAAAAGAGCGCCCCTGTAGAGCACAGCCAAGCGGGAGATCCTTTTGCAATAACCCAAATAGCCCACGGCACGCTAGCAACCATCGTGCCCAGTAGATAACGTGCCCCCAGGCGCATTATTTCAGTCGCTTTTCCCAAGCTCTACCACCTCATCACTAGCATCTATTAGGTCCATATCGTGTGTAATTGCAATGACAATCTTGTGCTTTCGCATTTCCTTCATAGCTTTTATCAGAGCTTCTTTATGAGCAATATCGAGTGATGCTGTTGGCTCATCGAATAAATAGACGTCTGCCTTCTTTTCTAAGACCCGCCTAATTTCCAGTTGTTCCAGTTCCCCGGGAGACATTCCTCCGCACCTCTTCCTTTCGATAGAAGGAAAGTTTCTATTGCAAAGAATATCCTTTACTGATATCGGAGTTTGTTCAGCAAACGAAACTAGCTTCTGCCTAAGGAGCTCACAGTTAATTTCTTCTTGGGCCTTACCGTTGTAGGAAATAGTTCCAACGTAATCCGAATTGAAACAACCCATCAATAAGTACGCAAGGGTCGTTTTGCCCGAGCCATTAATCCCTACAAGAGCATAGAGCTTTCCTTTTTCAAACCTGACATTCAAGTTGCTGTAGAGACACTTTCCATTTAATGTAAAGCCGAAATTATGCAGTTCGATGTAATCGATCTCCAAGAGCTCCTCTCCAGCAGCAGCCGAAGGCAATTTAGAGGCATTTAGACGGGATATCGACGAGAAGCAGTCTTGTGCGCTGCTACCTATACCGTAGATTGACCTCACGGCAGATAGCATTAAAGCCATGTAGCTCGAAACAGCAACAAGTTGGCCTACACTCATGCTTCCATGCATTACATAAAAAGCCGAAATCAAAAGAATGGTCACCTGGGACGCAGCCGCAGCAAAGGAATCAGTTGCCTGAAATTTCGAAACGACACTTTGATAGGCGACTCCGGCGTGCAGCAAAGACGAAAAATAGCTATCTATGGATTTCAATGCTCTTTCGAACAGCGCATTAACATACAAAAATCTCTGATGCGCAAGTAGGGACTCCACTTTTCCGAAATACAGAGACTGTTCTTCCTTAAAGGTCAGACCTGAAACAAAAAGCGGTTTTTTAAATGAAGCATATGCAATTGCATACAAGATGCAAAATGTCACGGAAACCCAAAAGAGCGCTGTGGAACATCCATAGAGAAAAAATAGACTGATACCTAGCTGGACAATCGCAAGGAGTACCGTCTGGAGCATCGACAATCCGAAGGACGCCACAGCATTGGCATCTGAACAAATCTGTTGAGTTTTTTCAGCAGACTCCTGCTCAAAAAACAACTCAAAAGGCATCCGCACGAGCTCATCGATTTTCCTTCGAGCAATCGAGAATGCAGCCACGGTCGTTATCCGCATTGAAAGAAGGGTGCTTAAATAGCTGACAACAATATCGATTAATGCCGCGAAACCAATTAACGCACTGTCAATCATAATAGCACCATAAGGAGCTTTTTTAGATATATTATCAACCAGAGCGCTCGTGAGCAGCGGGGATACAGAGGCCATCATTCCAGATATTATTAAGCACAACGTAAAGGCTATAACCAGAAGCAATTGGGAAGAAAACCCAAGTCTGAAATATGGCAGATAGTCGAAGATCACCGTTGAATCCGCATCACTTCTTATGTTTGAGATCATAGGCCGCCCTCATTACTTTTATACAGTTCTTTCTTGCGGATACACAGCTTGTCTTATTTTCATACAGCCTGGTGAAGGGACAGCCACCCATGCACATAGGAAGAAGTGAGCAGTTAAGGCATTCTGAATCTGAACAAAAGTCGTAAGCATTCCATATGGAAACTTCGGATGCGCTACTCGTTACATTTTCAAAGATGCTCCCATAGCTTCTGTCGGAATATCCTATTTCATTCCAGCATTTATATAAGGAACCGTCTGGTCCAATAACTTCTGAATATTTATTGACGGCTCCGCATATGGTCGGATTAAAGCCTGGAAGAAATGGATCCATGTACCCTGTCATTTTGTAGCGAGACAGACAGGATGCTTCAATCGAAGCAAATTCATCCTCTGAATAGCATGGAGAGTTAGCGCACGTCCCATTTATATCATCTACTGCCGCTAAATATAGTTTTACTTTATTACGAAGACCTTTACGATCAAGCGAATCAACCAAACGATCAATCTGATCACCGTTCGACGGATCAACATTGACTCTTAAGATGACATCAAAGTACGCACTAGCCCTTTTTACGTTATCAATAATACGGTTGAACGTATCGCCGCCAGAAGGAAGACATCTTCTTCGATTGTGTATCTCAGGCGGACCATCGACAGTTACCTGAACGTGCGTAACCCCATTTTTTGCAAGCAACTCCGCCGTTTTCCCATCTAAGAAATAGCCATTGGTCACCATGCTGGCGTTAAATAAGATTTCATCACTTCGGATTCCGCGCGTAATCTTCTCCACCGTCTCAATCGCCAATAAAGGCTCGCCGCCATACCAGGCAATCTGCAAACTATCCGCCTGATTGTCTATAACCATGCCATTGATATGCTTTATTACCTGATCGACGCATCGGTCGCTCATTGAGCCATAATGCTTGCCGTTCTCATAACAATACGGACATCTGAAGTTACAATTCAATGTCGGGGCTATCGTAAATGAAAGTGATTTTGATTGCATGCGACAGGCCAACGATATCTCTTTTAAATGTTCGATCTCGTCAAGTCCGTCGGGAACCAACAACCCCGCGTTCGTCAAATTTTCGACAATTTCCGAAGGGCAACTAGCTCCATTCTCAAAAAGCCCCTTTTCGTATTCTGCATCCAACGCAACGATTGCACCAGAGTACGAGTTATATGCCAACGTAGGTTGATTCCCTTTATCGATTACATTAAAGCGAGACTGTTTCATTTCTACTCCGTTGCATATTTCAATATTTCAACCTGCCATTAGGAGTAATTCCAGCCACAAAATTTGGTAATGCAGATCCTCAGGCCACACGGTCCTCCCCCTGAATAACTCCAACAAATATGTGCTGCACAGGACACACACGTAGAAATATCTCGAGACGAAGCAGGCATCTGAGTAATCACTGGCTTTTGAATATATTCCATCGGAGCTCCTAGCTAACGTGTATGCCGCAATATTGAAATGCGCGGCAATTCCCGCCCGTGTACACGGCACACATCCCCCAGGGATTACAGCGCCCTTGACATTTTGCGCCCTGACAAGAACACCAACTTGATAGCAAAGCAATATCGTTAGGTGTTTGAGTTGGCTGTATCCAATCCACAATGGCTCCTTTCTCGTTCTAGGCCTAGTTATACTTTGGTCAAAAAGTCAAAAGCTGTTTGATAACTTTTTGTACTAGATGAAACAATTTGTTTGCCTTGTTTAACATTATTTAATTTACACTTAGACTGATTAAAAATTCAACCTAAGGAAATTCTGGTGAATGTTGTTCAGCTGCAGTATTTCATAAAGGTATTTGATTATCAGAATTACTCGGATGCAGCAACTATATTAAGCGTTTCGCCGCAAGCTGTTTCAAAAGGCATTCGAGCATTGGAATCTGAACTTGGTCTGAAGCTGTTCGAAAAAAGAGGCGGTATTCTACATCTAACAAACTATGGAGAAGAAATCCTTCCTATAGCATTAGATGCACTAGCTTCAGTTGAGGGAATTCAAGCGTATGCGCAAATCACGCGTGAAAAGATAAAAATAACCCAGACACGTTTGACACGCGTTGCAGTCGGACTAGCACCAATACTCGCAAGCTGGTTCAACCAGCCCACACTGAACAGGCTTTCGAAAAAGTATAAGGGCGGTAAGTTTACTGTTTCCAGATATGACGACGGCGGAACGTGTTTATCCCTTCTACTTGACAGACAAATCGACATTGCAATTGTCGCTGGACAAGTAAACACCAATCTTTTTGAATCGCATTTTTTATTGAATGCCGAAGTCAACCTCTTAGTTGAAAGCAGTCACCCATTAGCTAGTCGCGCAACGGCAAATCTAAACGCGGTGGCTCGATATCCAATTGCAAACACCTGTGACATTCGATATTGTCGAAAGAGAATAAACTCAGTATTTAACCATCTGGGCCTTTCCCCTTCCTACGAGAATATTAACTTAGCAGACCAGCAAAATTTGTCCGATTTTCTGATTCATAAGCATGGGATTATTCTGACCATAGCCTCACAGGCGTCTCAAATCAGGATAGGCTATCCAGCAAAAATCGTTTGCCTAGGCGAACAAGACAGAATATCAACCCCTTTTTACTGCGTTTCAAATTCAAACGATACCCAAGCGCAGACTCATCACGCGATAAGCTGCATTCAACTTGAGGCACGCCAGCTCTCTCGATGTTTAAAAAGCGCTGAAAGAGGAGACCTTTCCAGCTGAATATGACGGGCATGCTAATTCCATGCAAAGCAGCAACGTATTCCGCCAGAACAGAAGCGTGGGTCAGCCCATGTTTTTTGAAGTATTCCGAGAGAAAACAACGAGGGCCTGACAGACTCTAGCCAAATCAGTGACCCACTCACCACCCGCAAGCCTGTGCCCCACTTCCGAAATAAATGGCTCAGCCCCACCTTCTCAGCGGGTTGAGCCGAGCACTGACCGCACCATTCATTGTCTGCACCGCCCCAGACCAAGCCAGAGAAAGATGGCGCGGCGACAGCCAGATGGCCGCCACCGCGCCCCACACGTTATTTCGGCAAGCCGCTGTTAGCGTCGGAATAATTTAGCTACTTCACACCGCGTCCCAGGCGCTCAGCGACCGACGCCACGGCACTCTCGTCGACCGAGCCGCAGCTCACGCAGCCATCGTGGGCACGCATCTGGCCGGTGACCTCGTCCATCGCGAGCGGCGCCACCTTCTCGAGCTTAAAGCCCTTGCCGGCGCGCATGTTTTCCTTGGCCACGCTGATCATGAGCTTAATGCGGTTGAGCTGGTTGACCTCGGACGCGCCGGGGTCGTAGTCCACCGCGACGATGTTGCTCTCGGGATGCTGGCGGCGCAGCTCCTTGATCACGGCCTTACCCACTACGTGGTTGGGCAGGCACGCGAAGGGCTGCGTGCAGATGATGTTGGGCGCACCGTGGTCGATAAGGTCGAGCATCTCGGCCGTGAGCAGCCAGCCTTCGCCCATGTTGTTGCACACCGAAAGCACCGTACGAGCCTTGTCCGCCATGGTGCCAATGCGCTCGGGCGCCTCGAAGCGGCGGGACTTTTCGAGCATCTCCTCCACCGGCGTGCGCATCCAGTCCACCAGCTTAATGAGCGCCTGCATGCTAGCGCGCGCCGTGGCAGAGCTTCCCAGCTCGTCTTTTTGAAGCTCGGCGTTGCTCATGGAGTACAGGAAGAAGTCGAGCAGGCCCGGTACCACGGCCTCGCAGCCCTCGCGCTCAATGACATCGACCACGTGGTTGTTGGCCGTGGGATGGAACTTGACCAGGATCTCGCCAACCACGCCCACGCGCGGCTTGGTACCCTCGCCCACAAGCGGCATGGTGTCGAACGCGCGGATGGCCTCGCGGCACAACTTGGTGTAGTTGTGCCTGTTGAACTTAGGCGCCAGCTTGCGGGCGCGCGCCATGTACTCCTCGTAGAGTGCGTTGGCGGCACCGGGCGTGGCCTCGTACGGGCGGCAACGATAGAGCATCTGCATCATGACGTCACCAAAGAGCACTGCGTAGACTGCCTGCTTAAGCAGTGCCGGCGTAATCTTAAAGCCGGGGTTGTCCTCACCGAGCGCCACGGCCGAAAGCGAGATCACCGGGATCTCGGGGTGACCACTCTCGCGCAGCGCCTTGCGGATGAGCGCGATGTAGTTGGTGGCACGGCAACCGCCGCCGGTCTGGCTGATGACCACGGCCGTCTTGGACAGGTCGTAACGACCGCTCTCGATGGCCTCCATAATCTGGCCGGTCACCAAAATGGACGGATAGCAAATGTCATTGTTCACATAGCGCAGGCCAGCCTCGACGGCGTCGTGGTCAGTCGAGGGCAGCAGCTCCAAGTTGTAGCCAGCACCACGGAACACCTCTTTGACCAGGTCAAAGTGGATCGGCGCCATCTGCGGGCACAGGATGGTGTAGCCCTCCTCGCGCATCTGCTCGGTAAAGGGCACCTTGGGCCACGCGGTCGAAGCACTCTCGCGCTGAGCCTCAAACGTGTACTTGCGGCTCGCGAACGCGGGGGCATCCGTGGAGGGCGACACCGGCGCGGCATCGCCCTGCTCGTAGGCCTCGCCCGCGACCGTGGCCTCGGCCAAGCGCTCGGCCTCCTGGTCCTTAAGCGCGGCCATGAGCGAGCGGATGCGGATGCGCGCGGCACCCAGGTTAGACACCTCGTCGATCTTAAGCACGGTGTAGATCTTGCCGCTGGCTTCCAGAATCTCCTGCACCTGATCGGTGGTCAGAGCGTCCAGGCCGCAGCCGAAGGAATTGAGCTGGATCAGGTCCAGGTCGTTGCGCATCGTCACAAAACGGGCGACGGCGTACAGGCGGCTGTGGTACATCCACTGGTCGACGACGCGAATCGGACGCTCGGGCTTTACCAGATGCGCAAGCGAATCCTCGGTAAAGACCGCAAAGCCAAAGCTCGAGATAAGTTCGGGCAGGGCGTGGTTGATCTCGGGGTCGTTATGGTAGGGACGACCGGCGAGCACGATGCCGTGACCGCCATGGTCCTCGACCCACTTGAGAGCCTCCTCGCCCATGGTCTGGATATCCTCGTGGAAGCGCGCGTCGGCCTCAAAAGCAGCGTTGACGGCGGCATCAACCTCGGAGCGCGTGATTTTAGGACCGCGCACGCGACCGCGACCGGCCTCAGCATCGGCCACACGGTCGACGGCGAGCACCTGGTACAGGCGGCGCTTGAGCTCGGTCTTGTCGTGATACGGCACAAACGGATACAGGAACTCGATGTTCTGCTCGCGGATCTCGTCAATATTGAGCGCCAGCGCCGTGGGGTAGCTCATGACGATGGGGCAGTTATAGCAGTTGCCAGCCGTCGGATCCTCCTTGCGCTCCCAACGCACGCACGGCATCCAGATAAAGTCGACGTCACGGTCGATAAGGTTCATCACGTGGCCATGGCTCATCTTGGCCGGATAGCATACGCTCTCGGACGGCATGGACTCGATGCCCGCCTGGTAGGTCTTCTTGCTCGACTGGTCGGACAGCTGCACGCTAAAGCCCAGGCGCGTAAAGAACGCGTGCCAGAAGGGGTAGTTCTCGTACATGTTGAGCGCGCGCGGGATGCCGACGGTGCCGCGCGGGGCCTCGTCGGGGCTCAGGACCTCGCGGTTAAAGAGCAGCTCGTTTTTCTTTTTGAAGAGGTTGGGGGCCTCGGTCTTCTGCTTTTTGTGGCCGGCGCCCTTCTCGCAGCGGTTGCCGGTAATGAAGCGCCTGCCACCGCCAAAGTCGTTGACGGTAAGCTGGCAGTTGTTGGAGCAACGGCCGCAGCGGACATGCTTTTGCGTCACGGTGAGGTGCGCGATGTCCTCAGCCGAAAGAATGGTCGAGGTGCCGTCGGCGCCGGCGCGATCGCGGGCGAGCAGGGCCGCACCGTAGGCGCCCATGCAGCCGGCGATGTCGGGACGCACGGCATGAACGCCGGTGAGCTGCTCAAACGCGCGCAGCGTGGCATCGGACATAAAGGTGCCGCCCTGGACGATTACCTGGCTGCCGATCTCCTTGGGATCGCGCAGCTTAATGACCTTGAACAGGGCATTCTTGATGACGGAGTAGGACAGGCCGGCCGCGATGTCGCCCACCGTGGCGCCTTCCTTTTGCGCCTGCTTGACACGCGAGTTCATAAAGACCGTGCAGCGGCTGCCCAGGTCGACGGGAGCCTTAGCATGGATGGCGGCATCGGCGAACGCGCGCACGTCCATGTTCATAGAGACCGCGAAGCTCTCGATAAAGCTGCCGCAGCCCGACGAGCAGGCCTCGTTGAGCATGATGTGCTCGATGACGCCGTCCTTGACGCGCAGGCACTTCATGTCCTGTCCGCCAATGTCCAGAATGAACTCGACGCCGGGCAGGAACGCCTTGGCGCCGCGCAGGTGCGCGACGGTCTCGATCTCGCCGGAATCGGCCTTGAGGGCCTCAATGAGAAGCGCCTCACCGTAGCCCGTGGTGGTCACGTGGCCGATGGTACAGCCGGCAGGAATGTGGTTGTAGAAATCGGCCATGATGACCTTGGCCGTGCCCAGGATGTCGCCGTTGTTGTTGCCGTACCAGGTGTGCAGCAGCTGACCGTCCTCGCCCACGAGCGCGGCCTTCATGGTGGTGGAACCGGCGTCGATGCCGATGAACACGCGGCCGGTGTAGCCTTCGAGCTTGCCCTTGGGGACGACCTCGGTGTCGTGGCGGCCCTTGAACTCGGCAAAGTCCTCGTCGGTGGCAAAGAGCGGATCCAGACGCTCAACCTCGGCACCCTGCGTGTCACCCAGGGCATCGATGGCCCCGATGAGCTGCGGGAACGTGCTGAGCTTGTTGGACTCGTGCGCCATGGCGGCGCCGCTCGCCACAAACAGGTGAGCGTTTTGGGGCACGATACGGTGCTCCTCGTCCAGATTGAGCGTGAGGTAGAAGCGGTGGCGCAGCTCGGAGAGATACTGCAGCGGGCCGCCCAGGAAGGCGACGTTGCCGCGGATGGGACGGCCGCACGCCAGGCCCGAGATGGTCTGGGTCACGACAGCCTGGAAGATGGAGGCGGCCACGTCCTCGGGGCGGGCGCCCTCGTTGAGCAGCGGCTGCACGTCGGTCTTGGCAAAAACGCCGCAGCGGCTGGCGATGGGATAGATGGTGGTGGCGTTGGCCGCGAGCTCGTTGAGGCCGCTGGCGTCGGTGTGCAGCAGGGTTGCCATCTGGTCGATGAACGCACCCGTGCCGCCGGCGCAGGTGCCGTTCATGCGCTGCTCGATGCCGTTATCGAAGTAGATGATCTTGGCGTCCTCGCCGCCCAGCTCGATAGCGACATCGGTGGCCGGGATGAGGGTCTCGACGGCACGCTTACTGGCGATGACCTCCTGGACAAACTCCAGGTCGAGCCACTGGGACAGCAGAAGGCCGCCCGAGCCGGTGATGGCGCAGGTCATCTGGGCCGTCGGCAGCACGGTCGCGGCGCCCTCGAACAGGTCTCGGGCGCAGGCACGGACGTCGGTGTGGTGGCGCTGGTACTTGGCGTAGACGATCTGGTTGTCGTCGTTGAGCACGGCGAGCTTAACGGTGGTGGAGCCCACGTCGATGCCCAGGTGCAGGTTGCCGTGGGCGTTGCCGGGGTTGAAGATCGCGCCTTCGGGGGCGTGGGCGGCGGCTACGGGCTCGGCGGCGGTGGCGGGCATGGAGGAGCCCATGGTCGTCTGCACGGAGACGTTGCCCAGACGGTAACGATCCGGCAGGCGGTAGACTTCGGAGAAGACCAGCGCTTCGAGGTCTTCGTCATGCACGTTGGCCTTCTTGTCCGCAAGGTCCTTCACGGCGGCGAACACCACGTTGACCTGCTCGTCGTCCAGACGGTAGCCCAGTTCCCCAAGGCGGGTACGCACGGCGTTGCGGCCGGAATGCTTGCCGATGACGAGGTCCGTGGACTTGCGGCCGATGGACTGGGGCGTCATGATTTCGTAGGTTTCGCGGTTCTTCAACATACCGTCCTGATGGATGC
>OJOL01001360.1_pt1 | contig 15515 bp, 18 predicted proteins | sample 1598121 | NCBI WGS metagenome assembly OJOL01 (sample SAMN01915219, study PRJEB22387) | human gut metagenome | isolation source: stool | host: Homo sapiens | place: USA
GGCAAAAGTATGAAAAAGAAAAAGTTTTATTTGCAATTACTCTTTGCTCTGTACAAGTAATAATATATCCAGAAAATGTGAGCAATATGTGATACAGATTTGAAGAATTTGTGAAAGGGGAGCGATACCGATGGACAAGAATATCTTAAGTCAGTACATAGATGCCTGTGAGCTGATCAAAGAAACAGAAGAGGAAATCAAGAAGCTAAACAGAAAGAAAAAGACAGTGATACAGACAAATGTGTCCGGGAGCAACCCTGAGTTTCCTTATAACCCACAACATTTTAAAATCCAGGGAACAACATTTAACTATGCAGATGACAGCCAGCTTCGATATCAGAAGAAGATTTTGGAAGAAAGAAAATCCCAGGCAGAGCAGTTAAAGATAAACGTAGAAGGATGGCTAAACACAATCCCTCCCAGAATGCAGAGAATCATAAAGTACAAGGTCTTTGAAGAACTGACCTGGCAGCAGGTAGCTAGAAAGATGGGAAGAAGAGCAACTGAAGAAGGCGTTCGCAAAGAATTTAATAGATTTTTTGAAAAAAAGTAAAATTGTCCGTTTTGTCCGATATGTCCGATTTTAATATGTTATAGTATAAACTGAACTCAGTGGAAGATCATACAGAGTTCTCCTTCCCTTAGTTGTCTGCCAGTACCCACTTGGCAGACTACCAGAACATCTCGCCAGGTGGGAGCGAGCGTGAGCCATGGAGCCGCAGGTTCGAATCCTGATGTTCTGCTCCGGTTTAACACCGGACTCATATGGATTTTCCTTGACATAGGAGCCATCTGTTCTTTATGAGCAGGTGGCTCCTACGCTACGGACATTTAGCTCAGCTGGTCAGAGCATCCGGCTCATAACCGGACGGTCCTGAGTTCAAATCTCAGAATGTCCATAATTACCGCGGGATAAAGTAACGGAAACTTACAGGCCTCCTTAGCCTGGAATGGCGGTTCGAATCCGTCTCCCGCTATCAGAGAACAGGAGGGATGGCATGATATACAAACGATGTAGCAGATGCGGGGGTAGGGTACCAGCAGGGACTACATGCCTATGCAGAAAGAACAACATCAGAGAGTATGCAAAGCCAACCGGAATAAAGAAAGAATACCACACACAACGGTGGAAGAACCTGAGGCAGGTTGTGCTTGACAAATATGACGGGCTGGATATCTACATGATGTACAAGCATAACAGAATAGTGACAGCAGATACGGTACACCATATTGAATTATCGCAAGATAGACCTGACCTGTTCTATTCAGATTCAAACTTGATTCCAGTCTCAAGAGCTGGACACAAAGAGGTACATGCACGGTACGAAAGAGAGGGGAAGACAGTGGTGCAGGAAGAACTGAGAGACTTTCAGATGCGTTTTAAAACCACCGGGGGATAGAAAAAAGTTTTGATTGGATTCTCCACGACCACGTATGCCCCTTTCTTTCTGCAAAATTCTAAAAACGAAAAAAAAGTTGGCAAATGAAAGGAGGGAGGTCAGAGGGCAAGACCGAGAGTGCCGGTAGAATTGCAAACCGGACATTTAAAAGTTATTGACGGACAGAAGAAAAGAGATGCAGAAGACCAGGTAAAAACAGAGAAAAACCAGCTTAAACGACCTCCTTCTTGGCTGATCGATGATGTTGCTAAAAAAGAATGGCGAAGAGTTGTAAAAGAGTTAAGCAAGCTAAATATAGTCGGAAATCTGGACTTAAACAATATAGGAGGTTATTGCAATGCGTTCGCAAACTACGTAAAAGCAACAGAAATATTGAGTCAGCAGATGTATTATGTTGATCGAGAAACCAGAACGGGAGTAATTGTTGTAAAAAATCCTATGGTTGATATTCAGAAAGGGTATGCAGAAGAAATGAGACGCTTCGCCGCCTTATGTGGTCTGACAATTGATTCGAGATTGAAGGCAGGATCGGCGAAAGTAAATAAGCAGCAGGAAGAAATTGAGAACCGGTTCGGTGCTATATGATTCTTGATGAACTTAAACAATACGCTTGTGACTGCATATCTGGAAAGATTATCAGTGGAAGAAAACATATATGGGCATGTGAGAGATTACTGAGAGATATCGACCGAATCGGTCAACCGGATTTTCCATACGTCTGGGATGAAGACCAGGCGGAGAACATTGCAGAATGGTTTGCACTCTTACGACATAGTAAAGGAGTTCTGGCAAAGCAACCGATCATTCTAACACCATGGCAGAGATTTAGAATTTGCCAGCTGTACGGATGGGTTCATAAAAATACCGGATATCGACGTTTCAAGAAATATTTCACAGAAGTGGCCAGAAAGAATGCGAAATCTCAGGAAGAAGCAGGTATTGCACTCTATGAGGCAGCAGTTACATCAACCAAGAACGGAGAAGTATACGAGATTTATACCGCCGGCACAAAACGCGATCAGTCCAAAATTGTATTCGGGGAAGCCGGATTAATGCTTCAAGGATCACCTTTGAGGATGAAATTTAAGGTAACCAGGGACTGTATAAAACATCTGAAAAGCAATAGCACAATCAAACCATTATCAAAAGACGATGGAAAGTCCGGGGATGGTACAAACCCTGCACTTCTGGTTTTAGATGAGTATCATCAGCACAAAACCACGGAGTTCTATGATTTAGGAATAGGATCAAACACAAAAGAGCCACTCTTGATGATTATAACAACAGCTGGAATGGATTTAACTTATCCTTGCTATGTGACTGAGTATCAGTATTGTTCCAAGGTGTTGGATCCAAACACGGACGTGGAGAATGATGAATATCTGATCGACATTTGTGAGATGGATCCGGAAGATTATGAAGACATTTCAAATCTGGATAACGAAGAGACTTGGAAGAAAGCTAATCCGATTAGAATGACATATCCGGAAGGTGTCGATAAGATTCGCGGTGAATATAAGATTGCCAGAGAACAGCCGGAACATATGACGGCCTTCCTCACAAAATGTCTGGATGTCTGGGTGCAGGCGAAAGAGAATGGGTATATGGACATGTCGAAATGGAAAGCCTGCCAGGTGAATGAATTACCATTTGATATAACGGGGCATCCGGTGTATGTAGGTTTCGATATGTCTGCAAAGACAGATCTTACATCAGTGGCGTTTATGATTCCGTTTTTATCCGGGGAATATGATGCGAATAGAAAAGAAATAGTAAAGTATATTCTTTGGTCGCACAGTTTTATCCCGACAAGGGAGAAGCTTCAGGAACATATTATAAAAGACAAGGTTGCCTATGACGCGTGGGAACGTATGGGATTTCTGGAGGTAACAAACACTCCGATCGTAGATCAGGGAGCGGTTATGAGATATGTTCTTGAGACCTGCGAAAAAATGAAATTAAAAATACAATGCCTGTGCTTTGACCCTGCGAATGCGAGTAAATTAATGATGGATCTGTCAGATGAAGGATACGATGTCGAAGAAGTATTTCAGAGCCACAAACACCTAAACGAAGCAACACAGGGATTCAAAGAGCAGGTATTTTGCAGAAATATTATATATACTTACAATCCTCTGCTGAATTATGCGATGAGTAATGCGGTAATCCGGCAGAACAATGGACTGATCAAAATTGATAAAGATGCAACAAAAAAGAGAATCGACCCAGTGGATGCAACACTATGTGCGTATAAGCTGGCAATGTTTCATACATTCGGAGACGATTACGGAGATTACATTAATAATTTTATTGAGGAGATATTGAAGGATTCTACAGAAAATTAAAGAAATGTGGAATTCCCTTGTTGGAGAGCCTGTATCAATAGATGATGAAAGGCTAATGGAGTGGCTTGGAATTGATCCAAAAACCCCACGAAATGCAATTGGAGAAGTAACGTATTTTACATGTTTAAAAATGCTTTCAGAAACAATGGGGAAAATGCCACTGAAATTTTATAAGCAGACCGATAAGGGGAAAATACGGGCAGATCCGACGAGAGCTTCATGGCTCCTTATGAATAGACCAAATCAGATCATGACTCCGGCGACGTTCTGGGGCACGATAGAATATAATTGTGAACATTATGGAAATGCGTATGTATGGATACAGACGAAATTCGAGAAAAAGGGAAGATATGGAGGAGAATACAACATTCTTTCATTCTGGCCTATGCAGAGCAATTATGTGGATGTGCTAATGGATGATGTGGGAGTGTTCGGAGACGCAGGAAGGCTGTATTATCGATACAGCGATCCTAAGACCGGAAAAACATACACTTTTTCACAGGATAATGTTATGCACTTTAAAACATGGTGCACACTTAATGGAATCATGGGAAAACCGGTAAGGCAGATCTTACAGGATTCAATTTCGGGCGCAGTGGAGTCACAGAAATACTTGAATCAGCTGTATGCTAGCGGATTAACCGCAAAGGCAGCGTTGCAGTATACAGGAGACCTTGATAAACCAAAGCGTATGGCCTTGCAAAAGGAATACAACGCATTACTTTCAGGCGCTAAAAACGCAGGTAAAGTGGTGGCGGTACCAGTTGGTATGACACTGCAGCCACTAAACGTAACTCTGGCAGATGCGCAGTATGCAGAGATAAAAAAATATACGGCATTGCAGATTGCAGCAGCATTCGGAATTAAACCAAATCAGCTAAACGATTATGATAAGTCAAGCTATTCAAATTCTGAAAGTCAGCAGTTGGCATTCCTGGTGGACACGATGAGCTATAGATTGTCACAGTACGAGCAGGAGATAAACTATAAATGTCTTTCTGATACTGAGAAAAAAGAAGGATATTACTTTAAATTCAACGAAAAAGCAATATTAAGAACAGATTCAAAGACACAGAAGGAAGTAATAACCGGATACGTGCAGAACGGAATCTATACAATCAATGAGGGGAGAGATCTCCTTGATCTTCCTTTCGTGGACGGAGGAGATGTCAACATGGTAAACGGAACGTATCAGCCGATAACACATATAGGCGTGGCTTACGGAATTAACACACAGGGAGGTGAAGGAGATGGAGATTGATGTAAGAGGGGACATCATCAGCAATGATGATAAATGGATTTACGACTGGCTGGACTGGGATTCCACGTGCCCGGATGATATCAGGAATGCAATTGCATCTCTTCAACCAGGAGAAACACTCACGGTAAACATAAACTCAGGTGGCGGCTCTGTGATGGCAGGACAGGAAATCTATTCTATTCTTGCCGGAAGAAGTGACGTGGAAATCAACATTCAATCGCTTGCTGGCAGTGCGGCCAGTGTGATTGCAATGGCAAACACATGCAAGATGAGTCCTGTTGCGACTATTATGATCCACAATGTCTCAATGTCAGGAGCTTCCGGAGATTATCATGACATGCAGAAGAATGCAGAGATCTTAAAAACAATGAACAGTGCACTTTCGGAAGCGTACACAAGAAAGACAGGAAGATCAAAAGATGAAATTCTGAAGATGATGGATAAGGAAACATGGATCACAGCAGAGAAGGCTCTTGAACTTGGATTTATTGATAAGATCGAGAATTCAGGGCAGCAGTTCTTTAATTGTGTGTGCGGAGTCAGACTGACGGATGAAATACGCAATAAAGTAAAGCAGGAAAAAGAAGCCCAGGAAGCAGAAAAACAGCAGAAAAAAGAAATATTAGGAGACTTAGACCAGTATGGCGTCTGAGCGGAACGGAGGATATAAGGAATAAAAAATTATTAGAACTTTTAAACTCTATTAATGAGAAAAAAACAATGGTACAGTCCCTGGTAGAACAGGGAAAGCTGGAAGAAGCAAGAACAGCCAAGGAAGAACTTAAAAATATGCAGGAACAGTTTGACCTTCTGAAAGATATCATGGATCCGGACGGAAATGGAACAATTAAACCGCAACAGGATCCGAAACCGTTAGAAAATAACTCTATCAAAGAATTTGCTAATGCTGCAAGAAGAGGATTCCGAAATGCAACCATGGTAGAAGGCACACCTGCAGATGGAGGATATACAGTCCCGGAAGACATCCAGACACAGATTAATACCTACAGAGATGCAAAATTCTCTCTGATCAGCCTGGTTGATGTAGAAAATGTAACAACAAATAAAGGCCAGAGAACCTATAAGAAACGTGCGCAGCAGACTGGATTTGCGAAAGTGGGAGAAGGTGGAAAGATAACAGCTGGAACAACCCCGCAGTTCGAAAGAATCTCATACGAGATTGAGAAATATGCAGGATATTTCCCTTGCACAAATGAACTCCTTGCGGATACAGATGCAAATATCACAGGCGTTTTGACAACATGGATTGCGGATGAGTCAAGAGTCACAAGAAATAAAATGATTCTTGAGCAGATTGCGACAAAGGATGTAACAGCGATGAAAGATCTTGATGATATCAAGAAAGCATTGAATATCACGCTTGGACAGGCATTTAAACCTACTTCTGCAATTGTGACAAACGACGATGGGTTACAGTGGCTTGATACATTAAAGGATAACGAAGGAAGATATCTTCTCCAGCCGGATCCTGCAAATCCAATGCAGCTTAGACTTTGCGCTGGATCAACAATTGTTCCTGTCAAAGTTATTCCAAACTCCGATATGCCATCCGATACAAAGACAGCAGGAAGCAGAAAAATACCAGTTATTATTGGAGATTTGAAAGAGGGTATCAAATTCTGGGATAGAAATCAGATGACTCTTATGACATCTAACATCGCCCAGATCGGAGAGCTGAATGCATTTGAAGAAGATCTTACAATCTTCAGGGCAATTGAAAGGGAAGACTGCACGGTGAAAGACAAAGAAGCGTTCGTGAACGGACAGCTGACAATTAAAGATGCAACTGTTACAGGAGTATGAGATAAGGCGGTGAACTGTGGATATTGATGCAGTAAAAGAGTATCTACGAATCGACGATGATGCAGACGACATGACCATAGAACTGATGATGAACGCTGCAAAAGAATACATAAAAGATGCTGTCGGGAAATGTGATGAGAAGAATCCAAAAACGCAGATGTTATTCATGCTTATCATACAGGATCTCTACGAAAATCGTGTGCTGACAGTAAAGGAAGCAGACAAACAACGACTGACACATGTGGTCGGATCAATGGTTCTTCAGCTACAGGCGTCACAACTGGAGGAAGAAAATGGTTGATATCGGAAAACTAAACAGGCGGATCACATTTCTCCGCCTGAACACTTCAGAAGATGAAATGGGTCAGGACAAATCCGAGTGGAAAAAATATCGGACAGTATGGGCAACTGTAAAACCATACAAAGCATCAGAATACAATTTCATGAGCAAATTAAAGCCGGAGGTTACACACAGAATGTACATCCGCTTCCGAAAAGATATTACTGCAGATATGAGGATTTTGTATCAGGGACACATGTTTTCCATTGCAGGTCCGCCGCTTGATATGGACAATACGCACAGAATGTTGGAAATCCAATGTGAGGAGGTGTTCGAAAGTGCCAAGTATCAACTTTGATTTTGACGCTTCGGAACTGATCCAGGCAATGGAGAAGACGACAAAACAATATCCTGCATCTGCAGAAAAAGTTTTAAAGAAAGAAGCGAAAAATATTGCTAAGGATTTACAAGGACGAGTAAATTCCGAAGCAAAAGGGCACCATTATGCAGGACAGGGAGCAACACCTAAACCTCTGGCAAAAAGCTTCCGACAGGGGAAAGTAATGCGATCAGGAAGTAAGGTTACGGTTGCGGTTATAACGACAGCGCCGCATTATCACCTTTACGAAGAAGGACATGCGATGATAACACATAAAAGTAAAGACGGAACACATGGACTAAGACAGGTCGGAGAAGTTAAAGGCAAGAAAACTGTAGCTAAATATATGTCGCAGCGAGCGGATCATGCGGAGCTGATTGGACAAAAGCTCTTGCAGGAAATATTAAAGGAGGCAGGATTTGACTCTTAAAGAAATAAAAAAAGCGGTCAATTCCGCTCTGAAGGAGAAATATCCGGACGTAAAAATATACGGAGCAGATACAATAGAGGGGTATATGCGCCCTTCATTTTTTGTATATATAACACAGACTTTTTCGGAATCGACTAAAAATGCAGCTCACAAAAATGTGGAAATAGAGATTGATTTTATACAAAGAGCAGCGAATGAAGAGGAAGCAATGAAATTTTTCGCTAGGATGGAAGAATTATTTGGACAAAAAGTGACAGCAGGGAACAGAAACCTGAACACAAATAACATGGAACTGGATTTCCAGGGAGAAAATTTGAATATTCCTGTATGCCGGTTCGATGTAGAATTCTGGGATCAGATTCCGAGAAAAGAAAACTATGACACAATGAAAGAATTAATATTTGCACAGGAGGTAAGGAATTAGGGGTTTACCGGTGATGAATGTCGTATTTGTGGCGGCGGCGAGAAAATCAATTAGGCGATCTGAACGCGGAATAGTGGGAATGATCATAAAGGACGCGGTTGTCCCGGATGGAAATCCGATTACAATCTACAAAGAAAAAGACATACCCGAAACGTTGAGCGCAGAGAATAAAGAACAAATTAAACTGGCAATGAAAGGAAATGATACAACTCCGCGAAAGATAGTTGTATATGTTCTTGCGAAAACAGAAGAAGATTACAGAAAGGCTCTTGAATACTTTGAAATAAAAAAAGTAACATGGCTTTGTTGCCCAACAGTAAAAACAGATGGCCAGGAAGAAGAAATTGTAACATGGGTGAGAGATCAGCGAGAAGGAAATAGAAATAAAATAAAAGCGGTTCTTCCGGACAATACTGCGGACAGTGAAGGAATCGTGAATTATGCTACAAGCGAAGTAACAGTAAAAGGGAAGAAGTACGGCCCAGAAGAGTTTTGTTCCCGGATTGCAGGTCTGCTTGCAGGAACATCGCATAAAATATCATCGACCTACGCAGTTGTCGAAGAGGCGAGTGAGTGTGAAAAGCTGGACAGAGATGCCTTAGATGCTGCGGTAGATGCAGGGAAGCTTGTGCTTTTCTATGATGGGGAAAAAGTGAAAGTAGCCAGGGGAGTTAATTCTCTGACAACGGTTTCAAAAGGAAAAGCAGATCCATGGAAAAAAATACGTGTTGTAGAAACTATGGATATGATGCATGACGACCTGGTCCTGCTTGCAGAAGACAACTATGTTGGAAAATACCCAAATACATATAGCAATAAATGCTTGTTGATTTCTGCAATTGATTCATACATGAAAGAATTAGAAAGAAACGGTCTTATACAGGACTATGCAGTCGAACTTGATGTAGAGAAAATCAAAGAGTACATCATTGAAAACAAAGGCGTAACCAGAGACGAAGCGGAAGCAATGTCAGATGAAGAAATAAAAAAACAGTACACCGATGAAAAAGTGTTCATGAAGGCATCCGTAACTATCGTTGATGTCATGGAAGATATTAATCTGGAAATTGCTGTTTAAGGAGGAACCACAAGGAATAATTACACACCAGATCGTGTTATTAATGGAACGTTTGGAGAGTGCTGGATTGATAATGATTATATGGCGGAAGCAACGGCGCTCCAGGCAAAGATGAAACTTGATACAAGCGAAGTAAAAAGAACAGGGACATTGGAGAAAGGATACAAAATAACTGGAATCAGTGGATCTGGTACACTGAAATTAAATAAGGTTACATCCTATTTCTTGAAAAAAGTGTCTGAAAACCTGAAAAAAGGTAAAGCCACGAGGATGACAATTATCACGAATTTAGAGGATCCGGAAGCGTTTGGGGCAGAAAGGATTCGACTGGATGACTGCGTGATCACGGAATTGACAATTGCAGACTGGGAAGCCGGAAAACTGCTGGAGGAATCAATCCCATTTAATTTCAGTGGTTTTGAAGTCCTTGATACAATTGATGCATAAAGGAGAAAAAACATGAACTTAATTGACAAACTGCTTTGCGTAGACAAGGCGAAAGCGGAAGAAAAAGAAACAAAACAAATTAAATCAAAGAAGCTGGAAAGGTTAGTGGGAGAGGACGCAGAAATAACAATTAGAGAACTGTCCGGAAAACGTTATAACAGTCTGCAGGCAATGCTGTATGACAAGAATGGAAACAGGGATATGGCAGCTGTTTATGATTTTAATCTGATGTGCTGCGTGTATGGAATTGTAGAACCAGACCTGAAAAATGAGAAACTCATGGAACACTTTGGCGCTTCGACACCGAAGGATTTGGCAGCGGCTTTATTTGGAGTAGAATCGGGGTCTATTGCAAGCGAAATTGTTAAACTTTCCGGACTTGGAGAAGATGCTGAGGAAGAAGTAAAAAACTCATAAAGGTGGACGGCGAAGCAAGCGTGGCTTATGCACTGTTCCGCCTAAAGAAATGGAAACCATCGGAATATTACGATATGGGCGCAGGTGAACGTTTGATCACTCGCGCCTTTTTAAAACAAGAATTGCAGGACATAAAAGAGGAGATGAGAGACAAGGGCAGGTAAGACAGTTGCAGCAGTTGTAAAGCTGATTGACGATTTCAGCAATCCGTCGAGAGAAGTAGCGGCACAGGCGCGCGACCTAGAAAAACGATTTAATAGTGTTGCGGGCGTATTTTCTCACGCAGGAGAAGCATTTACTGCTGCAGGAGAAACATTGACCAAGTCGGTCACTGCACCATTGGTAGCGGTTGGAACTGCGGCAATTAAATTTTCCTCTGATTCACAGGATGCTTTCCAACAGTTCGCGGCGGCAACAGGAACCGCATCGAATGAAATGGGAAAATATAAAGATATGATCAATGATGTTTACAAGGACAATTTCGGAGAATCTATCAATGATGTGGCAGAAGCCATGGCGACTGTTAATCAGAACATGTCTTACTTGGACGACTCAGCTCTTCAGAGATGTACGGAGTATGCTTACACTCTATCGGATACATTTGGAGTAGACGTGGCAGAAAGTACAAGGGCGGCTGATTCACTCATAAAGAACTACGGTGTATCGGCAAGAGAGGCATTTAACCTTATGACACAGGGAATGCAGTCGGGTCTTAATTTTTCGGATGAACTTTTTGATAATATTGACGAATACTCCGTACAGTTCAAGAAGCTGGGACTGGACGCAGAGGATATGTTTTCTGTATTTGCAAACGGTGCACAGAATGGAGCTTTCAATTTGGACAAGATTGGAGATGCCGTAAAAGAATTCTCGATCAGGGCGATAGATGGATCAGACACAACGAAACAGGGATTCGAGGCCCTTGGAATGAATGCAGATGAAATGGCACAGAAGTTTGGGGCCGGAGGGAAAACTGCAAAAGAAGCATTCAATGAAGTAATAGAAGGACTTGCTTCTATGGACGATCCGGTAGCACAGAGTGCAGCCGGAGTAAACCTATTCGGAACCATGTGGGAAGATTTGGGACCTCAGGTTATAACATCTATGTCAACGGCGAGTGATGCTATAGATAAAAGCAGAGAATCTGTCGAAGGACTGGTAAATGTAAAATACGACACTTTATCAGGAGCTTTAGGAGGACTCTGGAGAACCATACAGGTGGATGTACTGCAACCAATTGGAAATCAATTAATTCCGTATGTCACAAAAGGCATCAGTTTCATACAGAAGTTTACAGATAAATGGAATAAATTAGAACCAGCTACACAGAAAACAATAGTAAAATTTGGAATGGTGGCGGCAGCTGCTGGACCAATGCTCATGGGGTTCGGAAAGATTTCTTCGGGAATAGGGGCTGTAATTTCGAATTTTGGAAAGATAGCAGGCCTTATTACAAGACTTACGGGAGTGACCGGATTTTCGGGACTAGCGACAATATTAACCGGCCCAGTCGGAGTAGCAATTGCTGCTGTTGTGGCAGGAGCTGCACTAATTTATTCAAACTGGGATAGAATTCAACCTATCATAAAAAAAATCGGACAGAGGTTTGTGGAGTTTTGGCAGACAGTGCAACCACAGTTGCAACCGTTTATAGATATATGCATGAAAATTGGATCATATTTAAAAGATACTTTACTGGAAGTATTTAAAATAGTATGGAAGGCTGCAGGAGATTACGTTGTTCAATTCTTTGATGGTGTAAGCGTCATAATCGATGGAGTACTTGGAGTGTTCGAGGGAGTTATCACATTTCTGACAGGCGTGTTCCAGGGAAACTGGGAAAAAGCATGGAATGGAATCGTTCAGGCGGTAGGTAGCATTTTCGGAACCCTGGAATCACTTGTAAAGACACCGCTTAATGCGGTAATCAACCTTGTGAATAAAGCAATTGGAGCGATTAATAAAATAAGTGTTGATCTCCCCAGTGCTGTTGGTGGAGGACATATCGGATTCAATATCCCGACAATTCCGACTTTGGCGAAAGGCACTGATTACTGGCAGGGCGGAATCGTGCAGATCAGCGAAAAGGGTGGAGAAATTGTTGATCTTCCATCCGGAAGTAGAGTATATCCACATGACAAGTCTGTACAGATGGCACGCCAGGATGGAAGTCAGAAATCTGATCGGGCCCGGAGCCACAGAGCAGATAGCATCGTGGTGAGAGAAGAGACGGATATTGACAAGATCGCCGAGGTGATTGTAAAGAGGATTGAACAGGCAATTGATAATATGCCGCAGACAGCATAGGAGGAGATATGGAATACTGGTTAAAGAATAAAGACAAATCAATACAACTTCCTATAAGACCGGCATCATTCAACGTGACCTTTGAAAATACACATCAGACTGTTAATGTGCAAACAAGAGGGGATGTAACAATACTTGGGAAAAAAGGACTTAAAGCGTATACGATTGAGTCTTTTTTTCCGGCACAGGACTACCCTTTTGCAGACTATGCAAAAGACAGAAATCCTTGGGAGTATGTAAAGGAAATCCTCGGATGGCAGGAAACCCCTATTCAATTCATTATTACGAAAACAAAGATTAATAAAAATGTAATAATAACATCTTTTCAGTTCGGGGAAGACGACGGAACGGGCGATATAACATATTCAATCACTATGAAAGATTATCGTCCGCCAAAATATACGAAACCGTTGAAGGCGGTCCTGGAACCTGTAAAAACGGAGAAAAAGAAGCCGGAAAAGGAGAACAGTCGCTCAGACAATAAACCAAAGAAAAAAATTCATACAGTAAAAGGAAATGACACCCTCAGGAGTATCGCAAAAAAATATTACGGTTCAGGATCCTATGCGAACAAAATCTACAATGCAAACAAGACTGTCATAGAAAAAGCCGCAAAAAAGCATGGACGTGTAAGCAGCGCACATAATGGTGTAAATGGCTGGTATATATATGACGGGACAAAGCTGGTGATACCATGAAAATAATGTGGAATGATGCGAAAATAACCGGTTATGTAACGAGCGTGACTTGGGCTGGGAGTGCTAAACAGGCAGCCAGAACAGTCGTGTTTAGTGTTGCATACAGCCCGAATGATAAGAATGTCAAGACTCTTGGCATAAAATTAGGAGACAAAATTGTATTCTACCCAGGATATCCGGATGATAAAAAAACGAAATTTGTCGGAATTATTACCCAAAGAGAAAGAAAATCTGAAATGGGTGAGCTGCAGTATACAGCAACTGACGGCATGATGCATCTTTTGCGATCTAGCGGTACATACCGTTTTGCAAACAAAACCCCTGAAAAAATCGCACAGATGGTCTGCAGAGACGTAAAAGTAAAGACCGGATCCATTGCAAAAACTAAGATGCCTATTGCGAAAATATTCTTTCAGGAACGCCCGTATTATGAAATTATCATGGCTGCATACACAAAAGCATACCGAAAAAACAAGAAAAAATACATCGCACAAATGAACGGAGATAAGCTGGAAGTCATACAGAAAGGGAAAGTTATCCCCAATTTCCACATACGGCAGGGGGAAAGAATTACAGAGTCCTCATATACAGAAGATTTAGACAGCATGGTAAATCGTGTATATATCTATGACTCAAACAATAATAAAATTGGAAGTGTGAGTAACTCAAACTGGATAAAGAAATACGGCATATTTCAAAATGCGATATCCGTAGATAGCGGAAACGGGAAAACAGAAGCTAAGGCAGAACTGCAAGGCATAAATAAAACCGCAAATTTGACTATGATTGGGGACTACAGATGCGTTTCTGGATTAGGTGTGATTATAGAGGATTCCAGGACCGGACTGAAGGGAAAATTTTGGATAGAAAATGACAGCCATGAATGGAACGGTGGAGTTTATACGACAACTTTGGAACTTGCGTTCAAAAACGTGATGGATATTCAGGAGGAAGACGAGGAACAGATTGCGAATTCTGCAGGCGGCAGCAGTACAACGACCAGCAATGCACTGGATGATGTACTGAATCAGGCACGAGCATGGATCGGAATATCAGGAAGCACGAATGAAGCCACACAATACTACGGGTACAATGGAGTTGCATGGTGCTGCATCTTTCAATGGTCAATCTTCAATAAATCTGGACATGGAGACCTGTTTATAGGTGGAGGAAAGACTGCAAGCTGTTCTGAGGTGACACAATGGTACCAGGCAAGGGGAAAATTTGGAACAACGCCAAAAGTTGGCGCACTGGTAGTGTACGGACCGGGTGGAGGAAGCCATATAGGCTTGGTGGAAAGTGTTTCCGGATCGGGAATCAACGATTATGTGTCTATTGAGGGAAATACAAGCGGTGCAACAGGCGGGCTTGCAGCACGAAAGCAGTATGGAAATCGAAGAAGTGACGTATATGGATTTTGTTACATTGACTATCCTGTTACAACAATATCAGTTGGAAGCGGCGCGACTATATCTGGTACATCCAAACCGGTACCAGCGGGATTGCAACAATCCGGCATATGCCCATGGGATTATACAATATATCCATATTGGTATAGTCGATGGAATGGTGATTCTATGCAAAGAAGGGTTGCAGATATATGGAATGCGAAAGGACGAGCAAGCGATCATGGCATAGCGACTATAGATGGTTATTATCTTGTTGCTGTGGGATCATATTTTGGATCTTGTGGTGACCTTATAAGTTTTACTCTGGAAGGAGGAATAAAACTGAATTGCCTTGTTGCTGATGAAAAAAACGCAGGAGACAGTAGCGGTAGTGTTTATGGGCATTGGCAGGACTACCCGGCTTCTGGATGGTCGATTATAGAATGGGAGAGTATGGGCGGAAGCGATTACTCAAACTCGGGAGCACTGTTAAATGTAAGTCAGTGGCAGGGGAAAAAAGTAACTGCAGCTATTAATGGAGGAAGATATCAAGGTCTATAAATACATATGAACGGTTCGTAGAGCAAATGAGAAAAGCTGGAAAATTCTATAACCCTCCGGTACCTCAGCTTGGAGTTATGATGGAGTCGGGAAAGGTTAGAGTAGACACGATGACGTTAAAAAAAGAAGATTATCTAATAGATTGCAATTTGCGCTTGGACCCGAACAAAAAAATATTCCTGCATACTTCAAAACCTGAATCGGCAGAATATATGACAGACTCCGACCATAATGTCACTATGGAAGAATATAGAAAAAACATCTTAAAAGAAGGAG
>OJOL01001394.1_pt1 | contig 15198 bp, 6 predicted proteins | sample 1598121 | NCBI WGS metagenome assembly OJOL01 (sample SAMN01915219, study PRJEB22387) | human gut metagenome | isolation source: stool | host: Homo sapiens | place: USA
CCTCGAACGTTCCGTGTGTCATAAAGTCTATTTTCAGGAACTCATAACCATCTTTAATCCATTGGTCTATATAATAATCTATACGCATCTTCGTGCCGATGTGAGTAGGATCTAATGCCCAACCTTTATTTCCACCGGGAAACTGCGCTGGTTGTCCATTGATTTTCAGTACAATATCCCCATATTTATATTTACCGTTAGTTCCTTCCACATCTTTATTCATGTTGCCTCCCCAATCAACGAAAGGAGTCCAATAAATACCCGGTCTCTGTCCACGTTCTTTACACTCCTTAATAAAACGACGGCGATTTTGAGCCGTGATATTTGTCCAATAAGAATCGAGACCGATATATACGGTACTGTCATTGGTAAATTCGGGAGCCAGTTTATCGGCAAAGAAAGCCGATACACTCGAAGCAATCGCATACGAAACATCAGACATCGCATTTCCCCAACTGTTCCAGCCGAACGGCGTTCCTTTATCCCACGCACGTTTAGGTGTCACAACGGCATTCAACTCGCCATAAACCTCCATTCCATCTCTCCAATCGTCAAAATAACCGATCATCACCTTCGGTGACTTCACAGTTGTACCTTTCACTTTGCCATGAGGCAGTTGATCTCGGGTAGTAGGGGTCTTTCCACTGTAATTGTCGCTAATACCGCCATAAACAATAAGCGACGTAATAGAATTGGGAGTATTGACTTTCGACACGACTCCGGTTTTCCAATTATCATGTTCGATAGAGCCTAATACCAAACCATTGTTATTTTTCGTGCTATACAAGCAGCCTGCTTCATAGCTCGTGTAAGTCGCCCCTACTCTAAACACCTTAGAGTCGTAAGCTACCCAACAGTCATTGTCATAAGGAACGATCAAAGCAACGTTCGTTCCGTTCTCGGCGGGAAGAAAAGCCGTTGGCTCAGTCGTCGTCAAAGGCGACATATAATTCGATGCTATCACATCGGGAGCCTCTACTTTCAATTCAGTCAACAAATAGTTTTGACCCGAATAGAGGTAATAAGTATGTGTAGCTTTCAGTTTAGGATTTTCATTCGTATACACAAGGTCTACACGCTTACCCAAACCAAATAAATCGGAATAATCACTAACAGTTGCTCCGGTAAATGTCAACGAGGAAGCAGAATATTCAGATTCGTCTATCTTAAATACAGCATGGTTTTTGGAAATCAACAATACTTCGTTTCTGTAAATATCCGTTTGCCCATCTGTATCCGAAATATTTAATTTCAGCATTCCTTCCTGTACTGTGATAGCCGATACAGAAAGGGGGATAACACAAAACAAAAGGGAGGTGAGTCGATTCATATTATTGGTGTTTGTTTAATCGTCGGGAAAATAAAAATTTCCCCGACGACCTGATTAAGATTTTATTATACAAATTTCATGCAACAAACCATGTAAATCCTATTACATGCCTACTATTATCTTAGATACAGCTTGTTTGTTTCCAATGGTAACTTTTACCAAATAAACTCCTTCGTTTACATCGAAATTCATGTTCTGACTAGCAGCCACACGATATTGTGCCAATGCCCTTCCATCTATACCCAAAATTTCAAATATGGCAACTTCGTTCGAGGAGTTTTGCAAATACACGGTTTGTCCGGCAGCATACACTTTGTAATCATTTCCGCTTAAAACATTTTCAATGCTCGAAGTAGAACTTATTACGAAAGGACTTGCCAACCAGCCGTTATCCACAGCAGATACCGCAAATTCCACACCTTCGGTTTTAGGCATATACAAGTCATACCGATTGGTCGGAACCAACGGATATTGCGTTCCATATACTTTCAACGCACCTGTGGTTTTATCGGCAGGAAGTATGAAATTTATTTTACCATCGGGAGTCTTGACATAGATATTATATCGAATAGCCTCAGCCGGAGTCGTATCGTCAGTAGCTTTTTCCCATCTCAACTCATAGCAACCTTTGTCTTCATTGTAAATGGCCGTAAAGTTCTTAGGCGCAGCAGGTGCGGCATTGGCAATAACACCATCGTTGCCTCTATTAAATAAGATATAATCGGGCCAAGAACCCAATCCATCACCATCTGCCCCACCACCATCACGATAACCGAAGATACCCATATCGAGGAAACCGTCATTATCAATATTTACAAAAGTAGCCGATCCTCCGCGGCAACGAGCATCGTCGGGAATAAGCTCCTGCTTTGTAAATGAATTATCTCCATTATTATACATAAAGGTGGCATTAGTATTCCAACCCGTCATGAAATAATCATTCAACCCATCGTTATTCACATCGCCAATCGCCAAAGCACAGCCCCCACCGAAGAAATTGGTCTCGGCTTCCTCATGACGAGTAAATGTACCATCTTGATTATTGATATACAACTTTCCAAAAGCGGCCCAACCATTATTCACATCACGACCGATCTCAATAATATCGGCATATCCATCATTATTTACATCGATGAAAGCAGTTTCTCCTTGTTGATGTCCCACAAAGTCGATCCCCGTAACTTCGGTAAACGTATCATTACCATTATTTTTATATAATTTCGTTATCGATTTATACTCATCATGATATCCCGTAACCAAAATATCCATCCAACCGTCATTGTTGAAATCGGCCACATCAATAGAACCACCGTTAACACCGATGAAATTTTCTGTTCCATCTACCGGATTCTTTAATAGTTCAAACGTTCCATGATTATTTTTCATAATAGCACATACACGACCTTGTCCTGTTCCTCCCGTAATTTCTTCCCACACACCACCGGCGCTTCCGTTGATAAGCAAGTCGGTCCAACCGTCATTATTGTAATCGAAAGCGACAAGTAGCTTAGAGCCATTGTCATTCGATTCGGAACTAAGACCGGGAAAAGCCTCTATCATATCCCAGTCGGCCACGAATTTATAATCAGGAGCACCACTGTTCATAAATATGTCGGTAAACGCATCGCTACCGGATTTCCCGACAGTAATCAAATCGAGATTACCATCATTATCGATATCAATGAACACCGCAGAAGCTTGGCTTTTGGCATACAAGTCTTCCGACTCCGCAGTAACATCGGTATACGTTCCATCGGCATTGCCTTTGAACAAGCCCATACTGGGGTTAGCTTGTCCAGCAATAATAAAATAGTCCATAATACCATCGTTGTTAAAATCGACAAACAACTGACGACCGGAAGCAGTTTGCGGGAATCCGCTTTCCCCATCTACCGGATTTCGTAAAATTTCCCAATTTACCGAATTTACGGCAAAACTCGGAATTACAGCTCCTACAAGAGCCAAAGAGAATAATAATTTTTTCATATTCGATAAGTGTTTTTATGGCGAGGTCTATTTTTATTTCTCTATCGGCAGAACAGACCTCTTAATCCTGCCGATAGAGAATATATAATCAATTTAATTCAATCCAGGATTTTGATCACCTTGCAAATGCGGATTTTGCTTTATTTCCACCATAGGCACAGGGAATAAGCGATGTTGAGTTCCAATAGTCGGAGCCAAAGCCTGCCAACGGTTTCTCACTTTTATATACTCTTCAAAATGTCCGGTTCTCACAAGATCCATACGCCGCCAACCCTCGCAAGCGAGTTCACGCATACGCTCATCGAGTATTTTCGTGCGGAATTCTTCGGCAGACATACACGTGTCCCAAACATATTGAGCCGGAACCGTACCGCCGAAAGCACGAGAGCGAACAGTCGTATTCACCAATGTAACAGCACCAGACGTATTTCCTGTCTCGTTCATACATTCGGCCAACATCAACAACGCATCGGCATAACGGAAGTAGTACATATTTCCACCCGTATAATAAAAAGACTTAGTTCCATCGATACGCACATCTTCAAACTTTTTGAAATGGGGCTTCAATTGGTCTTCTCCAAAACCAGCAGATGGAACAGGCTGTTTGCCCTTATAAATAAAATCGGAGCGTATGCTGGCATCTTTTCTCAAGTCTCCCGGCTCGTATATATTCACGCAATAATCAGTCGGTAAAACAAAATCATATCCTCCATACATGCAATTGGGATCTCCGGAACAAGCACGAGTGCCTGCATACCATTGAGCCTCGTTAGAATCGGGCCATACATTATTGAAATAAAACGTGAATATTTCTTCTGTACTGGCCTGAGACGGTAAATTTCCCATTACTTTGTTGGCATCGAACAAATCGGCATAATTGTTTTCAAGAACAAATCCGCCTCTGCTTTTCAAATCTTCCAGCAAAATCTGCGCTTCACCGAAATCTCTATATCCTGACTCCACAGGAGCCGACATATATACCTTCGCCAACAACATTTTTGCGGCCCAAATCGTAGGGATACGTCCATCGGCCGCTCTTTTTTCCGACAAGTAAGTAAGAGATACCTTCAAATCATCTGTAATCATCTTGTAGACTTCTTGCAATTCTTTGCGCGGCCCCAACTGATTCTGGCCGTCTACGATATTGGGCAATGGTAATTTGCCCCAATATTGAGTCAACTCAAAAAGAATACATGCCCGATAAAAAGATATCTGTCCCAAGAACACCTTATACTGCTCGGCTTCATCGGCAGAAGCAGATTTCAACAATCGATCGATATGCCATAACCCCTCACTTGCTTGCACAGCCACCGGCCAACGAATATTCCAAGCCTCTGCAATAGAAGTATTTTCAGAATCATAATATCCGTCATATTTATCGAACGCCGCCTGCATAGCATTTGTCCTTACCTGATACTCACCCTGCTGAGCCTCATCGGTTCCTAAAATCGTGTAAAAACCTTTCCGATTCACACGAGTCGCACGCCATTGATAGTACAGCCCATAAACAAAAGCTTGCACATTCTCTGGTTTTTCAAAAACCTGTTCGCTCGACAAACTGGTTTGCGGATCTTGCTTCAAAAAACCGTCTTCGCAAGACGATACAAAAATCGACAGAAGCAACGCTATAACGATATATCTATTAGTTTTCATATTCCTAACTTTTAATTTCTTCGAATGATATATTTAGACCGACAACATACATACGCGTATTGGGATACCAATCCCCGGTTTCAGGATCGAATCCTCTGTATTTCGTCGCAGTAAAGAGATTACTTCCCGTAAAATAGATGCGAAGATTGTCAAGGTAAATCTTATTGATCAATTTACGAGGGAACGTATAAGCCAACGTAGCCGAACTTAACCGGAAGAACGAGGCATCTTGCAAACATAGGCTCGTACTGCCGTACCCAAATCCGCTAAACGCATGATAAGCTCTCGGTATCAATGTATTCGTATTCTCCGGTGTCCAACGATTCAATATATCTTTATGAGCTGCACTTCTTCCATCACTGGTAACCAATGAATTATACAAGAAACTCGTTTTCTTGGCTCCATACGAATAATTCCCGACAAGCGTCAATTCCAAACCTTTCCAACTTACAGTCGTATGGATACCACCATAGAATTTAGGGTCTTTAACCCCCACGACCGTACGGTCCTTATCATTAATAATGCCGTTATGATCTCTATCCAACGGCAAAATATCTCCGGGTTGTGCCATTCGAGAACCCAATTCGAGAGAGTTCACATAATCCATATCCGACTCCTGTATAATCCGGTCGAACAGATACATATAAATCGTATTCAACGACTCACCCACAAACAAGTTACCCTCGGTCTGTATCTCGTTATTCGACATACCACCTAATTTATAGATTTCCTGAGCCTGCCCGTCCAATTTGATAATCTTATTGCGATCGGCAGAAATATTAAATCCGATATTCCAATTCCAGTCCTTTGTACGAATAGGAGTGGCATTTATCGAAAATTCAATACCTCTATTCCGAAGCGTGCCTACATTGGCTAATTGATCAAGGTATCCCGAAGACGGCGACTTACTAATGGTCATCAACAAATCCTCGTTATCAATATGAAATAAATCGAGCGTAAAGCTCAAGCGATCGTTAAACATGCCATAGTCCAATCCCACATTAATTTGTTTCTGCTTTTCCCAGCGTAAATCGGGGTTACCATACCGTCCCCAGTTAATCAACGCACTCGTACCAAGAGTAGCTCTTACATCATAAAGCGTTTGGTAACCATAGTTGGGAATATTTTGATTACCAGCCAAACCATAGCCTACCCGAAGTCTTAGGTTATTAATGACATTCTGCGACTGCATGAACTCCTCTCCTGTAATATTCCACGAAGCAGATACCGAAGGGAAGAATCCCCATTTATTATTGGTTCCGAATTTAGATGAACCATCATAACGACCTGTAAACGTGACATAATAGCGACTATCGTATACATATCCCGCACGCAAGAATACAGAAGCCATAGAGTAAGTCCAAAAATCTGAATTAACGCCGAAATCCTCTTTCTTCGAAGCTCCGGCTATTGCCTTATATGAGAAAAAGTCATTACCAAAACCCTTCACATCAAGACTATTCCAATTTTGACTGTAATAAGACATATTAGCACCCAAAACAGCCGATATCCTATGCTTCTCTTTAATTAATGTTTTGTATGAAACCGTGTTATCCCACTGCCAATTCAACATTTTATCCTTACGATGTTTAGCCTGCCCATCGGCTGACGCTTTATAGGACTGTGTCGTCTCGGTAGAATAGTAGGTATAGTCTTCTTTACTCATATAATCAATAGAAAAGGTCGAACGTATATCAAGTCCTTTTATTGGATTGATATTGATAAAGTTAGAACTCATAAGACGAGCTTGATTCGCATCTCTGACCACATTCAAGTCCCTGATAGGATTATTATTGCTCTGGCTCTCTTCTGTGCCATATTTCATATACCAATATTCACCTGATATCGGTAACAGAGGATCTGCTCTAAGCGCCACAGGAAAAGTATTGTCATCTGCAACAGGATGTCCCACCTGATAAACGAAGGTTGTATTAGTTCCTACCTTCAACCAAGGCTTTACCATCTGATCGAGATTGATTTTACCTGTGTAACGCTCATAGCTTACATTTTTCATTAAGCCCTCTTGCTGATTATAGTTAAAACTCATGAAGTAAGAACCCTTATCACCAGCTCCAGAAAAACTTACCGCATGATTTTGCTGATATGCATTTTGAGTAACCGCATCAAGCCAATTATACGTTTTTCCCGACAAGTAAGCCTCCATTTCATCTTCTGTAAAAATCGTATTAGGTGGAACCGTTGTCGATAAGAAATTATCCTTTATGTATTTTTCTCGTCGGGCAGGCGGTAAATTAGTCGTATTATTAAACTCATTGATATATGCCTCTACGCGGAGGTCATGCAATTGAGAGCCATTGATCAATGGCATCTCTTTGCTGAAACTTTGCGAGCCATACCAACCGTCATAAGTAACACGAGCCTTACCTTTTTGCCCTTTTTTAGTGGTAATTACAACAACCCCATTTGCGCCGCGAGCTCCATAAATAGCAGTCGCCGAAGCATCCTTCAATACGTCGATAGTAGCTATATCATTAGGATTCAGCATCTCAAACCCTTGATCGACCAACAAACCGTCTATGACATAAATAGGAGAGGTTCCATATTGTATCGAGTTATTTCCCCGAATCTTAATGCTGGCAGCCTCTCCGGGTTTTGCACTATTCTGGATAAATACACCAGCAACTTTCCCTTGCAATGCAGTATTCAAATCGGCGGTAGGAATCTGTTGTAAGGTTTTATCGGTCACCCTAGCGACCGATCCTGTCAAATCGCTTTTCTTCATGGAAGCACCTACAACGATTACCTCGTCCATCGCGATTCCCACAGGGTTCAATTCTACTTGAATTTTGGCATTTCCTTTTACCCCATACTCCTGTTTCTCATATCCGATAAAAGAAAATTCAAGCACAGAACCCTTTTGAACGGTAATAGAGAACGCACCGTCGATATTTGTCATTGCACCGATAGACGATCCTTTTACCATTACATTAACACCCGGCAATAGTTCATCTGTTTGAGAATCTCGAACCGAACCCTCAATTTTTACACTTTGTGCCATCGAACCGAACAACGGTAGGACACAAAGCAAAGTGATAAAACATAATTTCAACCTGTTCATAATGTAAAATAATTAGTGTTATTCATGATATATATTTAGTTTTATTCAGCCGTAATGCGTATCACCTTACTATCGTATTCATTATACATCGTGAAACGAAGGCCATATTTCATCAGATAGTCGCCCGAAAATACCTTTCCGTCCAACGGCGTAAACCACGAATATCCTTTGGTCTCTTTATTCAATTCCGTTACCCGATAATTTTTATCAGAGTCAAGACCTTCGAGAATCAAAGGTTGTGTATTCCCGTTGATACTTTTCTTCAAAAGATATGTGAACAATACAGCATCATTTTGGTCTTCGGTAACATACATCATAGCCGTACGTTTATTCTCATATGGAGAAAGTAGGCGATACAAATCACCGAACTGTACAATTGAGCGGATACTGTAATAGTCTTTAATCGCATTTTTCGAGAACTCTTTATCCGCGGGGGTCATATCTTTGGGTTGCAAATCCATACCCAATTTGGCAGACATCGCCACATCGAAACGGAACTTCAAGGGAACGATACGACCTGTGATGTGATTGGGAACAACCGATACATGACTGGCTAGTGCCATAGAAGGGAAGAACTGAGTAGTCCCCCATTGTATAAAAATACGGTCGAGGGCATCGGTATTATCACTAATCCAAAACTCATCGAAATAGGGAAGAGTCCCATAATCTATACGACCGCCTCCCCCAGAGCAGCACATCATAGAAACATCTTTATATTTGGCACGTACCCTATCGAGAACCGAGAATAATCCTCTCACATAGCCGATCCAAAGATGAGACTGTTTCTCGGGGGATAAGAAATAAGACCCCGAATTCGTAACAAAGCGATTACAATCCCATTTGATATAGGCAATACCGGGATTTTCGCTCAGCGTTTTATCTATCACCCCGAAAACAAAATCTTGCACTTTGGGATTAGAAAGATCGAGAATCAACTGATTACGACTTAAATCGAGCGGTCGATTCGGTTGCCCGATTACCCAATCGGGATGCTTTTCATACAATTCACTTTTGGGATTAACCATTTCGGGTTCGAGCCATATACCGAATTTAATACCTTTTTTCTTCGACTCGTTCACCAAATAACCCAACCCATGGGGAAGTTTCTTTTTGTTATAGTTCCAGTCACCTAAACCGGCTTTATCATTATCGCGAGGATATTTATTGGCAAACCACCCGTCATCGAGCAAGAAAAGTTCGAATCCCATGTCTGCGGCATCCTTAATAATGCCACTCAAAACCTCTTCATTAAAATCGAAGTAAGTTGCTTCCCAATTATTCAACAAAGTAGTTCTGGTCTTATCGCCCCGATATATACCATATTTTTTCGCCCATCGATGGAAACGTCTCGAAATGTCTCCTGTACCCTTAGACGAATAGGAATACAGCAAAGCCGGAGTTCTGAACACCTCCTTAGGATTAAGTATATATTGTGAAGCATAAGGATTAATTCCCGATATAATATGTAAATTCTCACGATGATCGACTTCGAATGAAAGACGATAGCTACCCGGCCATGCCAATGTTCCTCCTACGACCCTGCCTGCCTTTTCCTGTGCTTTGCCATCGAGTGAAAGATAAAAACAGGGATGCGAATGCTGGTTGGAACGCACACCCAATTTCGATTCAAGATTTTTCACCCCTCTCGATAATTGAGTCTCGACCATGTTCATCTCCATTGCCCACTCACCACAGAATTGAGTGAGATAATAAGACGGTTCGTTGAAAAACAAGTGTGATGAAGCATAGTTATAAAGTGTCACCGGCTTTTTCTCGGTATGACTGATTTCGCTCCATTGCTCTATCACATCATTTTGAGCATAAGATTTGAAACAAAGTTTCACCGTGAACGGGAAACAACCATCTTTAAGCGTAATAATCGTTTGGGTTATATCATCGCTCAATTTATTTTGCTCCACACCCTCGAAATAGAGTTCGGTAGAAGTATTTCCGTCACCATGCACCGCACGTAAAGCCGCTTCATTGACATAAGAGGTTCCGAAGGTAGGATAAGCATCGGCTTTCGTAACCTGTGTTGCCTCGGCCTCTTTCGCATCTAAAAAAGATCCGAAATAGACTTGTCTCAGTTTTTTATCCTTATCTACTTTATAAATTAACGAGGTATTATCCGTATCTATGGATATCGTCTCCTCGGCATAAGTTGTTACTGCGAAACAAAGCAGCAAATAACACAGCATTTGTCTTCCAAGTGTTTTCATGTCTATTTGATTTATCGTTTCTATTTAACTAATTCTTTTTCAAGATCTTCAAGTGATTTACCCTTTGTTTCGGGAATATATTTGAGTGTAAAGAGGAATCCCAATAGGCAAATAAAGGTGTAAAGCAGGAATGTTCCTCCTGTTCCTAATCCCGAATTGAGGAATGGGAAGGTGTAGGTCAACAAGAAACTGGCTACCCACAACGCGCCTGTACAAACCGCCATAGCAACCCCACGCACGGCATTGGGAAATATCTCTGAAAGCAACACCCATGCAATAGGACCTAATGACATGGCATACAATCCTATCGCACACACAACCAGTATAATCATGAATATACCGCTTGCATGAACGAAATAACACCATGCCAGAATGCTATAAATAAATAATAAACCACCAGAACCTATCAGTATCAATTTTTTACGACCGAGCTTCTCTACCGTAAAAATAGCCACGAATGTAAATATAAGATTGGCGATGCCTGTAACAACGATATTCATCAAAATATCGGATACACCATAACCTGCCGCTTGAAATATCTCTTGTGCATAGTTAAATATGACATTGATTCCGCACCATTGCTGAAATACGGCAATAACCAATCCTATGGATAGCACAAGACGCATTTTTTTCGAAAATAGCTGTTTGACCGCTCCCTTACCATGTTTCTTCGCTTCTGCATCCGATTCGCGATAACCGGCACACTCAGCCAATGCATATTCTCGATTGCCTATCCGTTCCAATGCAATTATGGCCTGACGCTCATTTCCTTTTTGAATCAGCCAACGAGGGCTTTCAGGAATAAAAAAGACTAAAACAAAAAAGAGGAACGAAGCAAAACAGACCGCATAAAACATCCATCGCCACCCCATTGTTCCATTCCAAGAGGCTGCAATATCCGCTACGGTAGCATCAGGAGCGACCGATTCTGCGATAAGCATATTGACGATTTGAGCTGACAATATCCCCAGCACAGTAGTTAACTGATTGAGTGAAACCAGCTTGCCCCTCACACTTCTCGGTGCAATCTCGGCTATATACATAGGAGAGACATCGGCTGCGAGCCCAATAGCTATTCCTCCGATAAAACGCGATATGACAAAAATCACAAAATAATCCGCCATGCCGGTACTTAGCGAAGAAAAAAAGAATACCAAAGCCGCAACTATCAACAGACGTTTCCGTCCATATTTATCGGCCAGTACCCCTGCTATCATAGCTCCTACAAGACACCCCAGCAGAGCCACACTCATCGCCACGGCCCGCATCGTGTTATCATCGGTAATTCCAAAATACGGTTCATAAAACGGCTTCGCCCCGCCTATTACTACCCAGTCGTAACCGAATAACAATCCGCCCATTGCGGATACAAGGCATATAAAATAGACAAAACCTTTCTTATATTGTGCATTCATGTGTATAAATTTTAAGAGTCAGTTTCTTTCACAGCACATTCAATCCTTGATGGTTGATATCGAGCTCTCTCACTTTTCCGAGAAATCTTTCTGCTGTCTTTCTATCGTTCAAGCCCAAATATCCAAGCCCCATCACCAAATTACAATGTATCTGGTTGCGCAGATTGAGATCGTCCTCCCAAATCAACAAATCGGGTAGAGAAACAGCAAAGTAATCGATTTTCACATGGTCGAAGAGATGCTGTTCCCCATGATTGATAAGTTTATTGAAACGGCTTCGAGCTTTCTTTTCGTCACCCAACTTACGCCAAGCAAGTCCTTGATAATATATCTTGTCAGGTTGTTGGTCGTTATAGAAGAATGCAATCGCAGGTTCGGCTGAACCGACCGTAGCCTTTCTAAAATAAAGTTCGGCATTTTCCTTATCACCCAATCCTTCATAGGCACAACCCATAAAATAATGTATATCGTTTTCTTCGGCTCCCGCGAGTTTTCCTTCTCCAAGATTGAAAGGATAGTATTCTGTCTCTTTAAGTAAAGAGATAGCATCTTGATAACGTTTTTCGGCAATTGCCTTTTTCGCCAATTCAATGCGGCAGATTATATACTGTCCAGAAATCTTACCCTCTCCGCCTTCCCACGGATGGAATTTTCTCGAAGCAATCAAAGATTTGGCTTTTTCATACTCGCCCAATTGATTATATAAGGTAACACGCTCTACACTAAGGTCGTCGCGTCTCTCCACCAAATCGAGATGCTTTTCAAGGAATGCCAAACGTTCTTTATGCGGACGACGCAACTTCTTATAGAGTTGATCCAATTCCATCAAAATGCGATCGTCGTTCGTATCGAGAGCAAACGCTTTTTCAAGACAAGCCAACGCATCTTCTTTCCTGTTGCGTTTGTTGTAATATCCCAATGCAAGATTACGCAAAACAGTAGGGAATTGATCGTCAAGTTCTACCGAACGTTCCCAACAAGCGATAGCTTCATCGTGCTGACGAGCTCCATACCAAAAGTTTCCAAGATAATACCATGCTTTGGAATCATTCGGTTGCAATCTATTTGCATCTTGCAACATAAGAACTTCTTCCAATTTATTAGGGAAACAATAGTCGGGAGCCATCTGAGACGCTTTCTTGTAATAATCGATAGCTTTAAGCACATCGTCCGATTTCGATGCAAAGTAACCAAGTGCATAATAAACCATCGGATATACTATTCCATCGTTTTTGTTTACCCACAAAAGGAGAAGTCGCTCAGCTTCCGCATAAAGTCCGGCATTGGCAAAATCCAACGCATACTCGATATAAGAATGTACCGATGTCGTCTCATTCATCAAAGCCATCATCTCGTCGAGAGCTTGTTGCGCAGATTCCCCACCAAGCAAATAAAGCTCGAGTCGGCATCCTATATTAAACTTATCTATCGAGAGAGACTCTGCTATGAGCGTAGCCGCAGCTTCTTTTTTACCCAATTTGCGAAGAATACTTGCTTTCAACTGACGTGCTTTATGATTGTGCCAGTTACGCACCAATGAACGATCGATATGTTCGAGAGCTTTCTCGAAATCATTTCGAATACAATCAATTTGGGCAAGAGCGTAATATGCGGAATCTTGTTGGGCAGCACTCCAAGTCGCTTTAAAAAAAGCATCATAAGCTTCGTCAAACTTACCTTGCATTTTAAGACTCCAACCCAAATTGTAATGAGGTTCTCCGTCAATCGGGTTGGGATTGCGTTCTATCAATGTGGCGATGGCAGCCTCAAAATAAGGTTGAGCTTTTGCGAACTGGCCTCTACGCATCCAGAACAACCCCATGGCATTATTACAACGCACATCACCCGGTTCACGAGACAAAGCCTCCATATAGTAATCAGTAGGATTATACGTAGCATGACGATACTGTTCCAAATGTAACCCGGTCAGATACAATTGTTCTATGCTTGCGATATCTTTGGGATCTTTGGCTGCTTTCGCAGGATCGGGGATAGGTTTGATTTCCTTTTTTTCGGCCTCATATTCTACCAACACCTTACCATTATTATCGTATACGCATAACTTTAAAGAATCAAATTCGACACCATTTAAAGCGAACGATTCTTTTACCGGTTCGGCAGGAGACATGTCGTGAATACTATCCAAATAGACTTTTCCACCACATGTCACCAGAATTCTCACACTTTTATATACACTTGTCGTGTAGAGGATTACTTCTCCTTTATCCTCATTCTTTTTTAGTGTAACAATCGCCTCTTTTGTCGCATTTTTCACCATACCGACAGCACTGTAAGGCATGAAATATTGCTTCCACTCTTTCTCCTCATACGGTTGCAACCATGTAAAATCGGGCTGATTATCACAATACATACCCGTCATAAGTTCTATATAAGGGCCATCTTCATCGGTCAAGTTTCTATCCCAGGCCTGTCCGAAATCCCCACACCCCCATGTCCATTGCTTCTTACCCGCATTGACATGATGATCGGCCACATGCAACAGTCCGGCCTCTACGTTTTCCTCGTATCCTCCCACAAAATCATACTTGGAATTGATTGCCATATAAGAGGTAGGAACCGGAATATTTTTATACTTCGAAATATCCACACCCGAAGAATAATCCTGTTTATAGTAAACTCCGGTAGCAATAGGGAAACTCGATACCGCACGTTTACCATGGTCAAACACGGCATTCACATCGGGCGGAAACACCGAATAATAATCCTTATGGACTACAACCGCAGGATTCGCCCACCACAAGAACGTTTGCGGTAACGAGGTGCGATTATATACTTTCGCTTTTATTTCAAGATATGCTTTTCCCGGATACAGGGTAAACCCAGCCATTCCTTTTGTGCGAAACATTCGTTCCACCTCAGAACACCACACCGTAACACTTCCATCAGGAAATTCCTCTATCGTACATTCCGTTGGCAAATATGTCGAAGAACGGTGATGTTGAGGCCAGTTAAATTCGATACCACCCGAAATCCACGGACCAGTCAACCCCACGAGTGCCGGCTTGATTACTTGATTATAATATACGAAATGACGTTGTTTAATTTTATCGTACGCCATTTGAACCCGACCACCAAGCTCGGGAAGAATCATTATTTTCAGATATTCGTTTTCCAAGAAAACAGCACGATAAGCTTTCTCCTTCTTTTCATCACATATTTTTTCCACTACCGGATAGGGATATACCACTCCCGAACTGCCTTGATAAACTCTCTTTTCTATAAAAACCGGATTTTTCTCCTCTTTACCGATCTCATAAGTCGGCAACATAACGGTTTCTTCCCAAGCCTTTACTTCGCTTTTCTTTACAGTACTTTTGATAAGATATTTTGTGATATTTTCCATGATATAAACATATCTTTTTGAATATTCTTTTTAATATTACAAATATATGGCAAATATAAACTTGAAAGCAAGGGGAAAAAATGTATGTAATATTTGAAAATATGTATATTATATTCTTATATTTGCCATATAATATCTAATAATAGATCGGA
>OJOL01001398.1_pt1 | contig 15150 bp, 15 predicted proteins | sample 1598121 | NCBI WGS metagenome assembly OJOL01 (sample SAMN01915219, study PRJEB22387) | human gut metagenome | isolation source: stool | host: Homo sapiens | place: USA
TCCAAAAAGGAGGGGCAAGGCCCCTCCCTTTTGGTCGTTAGGGGTGCAGGGGCGAAATCGAAACGCCCCTGCCGTTCTCTTAGGGGTTCAAAAGGGGACCTTCTCTCATGTGAGAGAAGGTCCCCTTTTATCACCGCTTGTCCTGTAAGGACAAATAATTTACAGATACTTCTGCATGCCGTCGGTGGCAAGGGCGGGGTCGCCGGAGACGGAGATGGTGAACTTGACGCCGGTGGCGTTGCTGAAGCGCTCGAGCTCGTTCAGGAAATCGTCGGCCGCCTGGTTGCACTCGCCGCCGGTGATCTTGAACAGGTTGTCGATGAAGATGTGGGAAATATCATAATTGCCCGCGTACAGGCCGAACAGGAAGCCGCGCAGGGCCTCGTAGTTGGACAGGTCGTACTCGTAGGCAGAGATCAGACGAACGTGATAGTGCAGGTCAAAGGTCATGGTAGACTTTGCCTCGACGCAGACGACGCTGCCGTTATCCTCCTGCGCAGTGGTATTGATCATTTCGATCAGCTTCTTGGTCTTACCGGTGCCCTTTTCACCCATGATGAGTCTGACCATAGAAATCACTCCTTTCAATAGATCCCCGCCTCTTTTGCGGGGGATGGTCTTTCTGATGGCATCAGCATAGCATAAATGAAACAAATTTGCAATGCTGAATGGAAAGTTTCAGGTTGATTCAAAAAATTCAGCGCAGGCGCTTACGCAGCTCCTCGCCCATTTCCTCGTATCCGGGCTTGCCGAGCAGCGCGAACATGTTCTTTTTATAGGCCTCCACGCCCGGCTGGTCGAAGGGGTTGACGCCGAGCAGGTACCCGCTCAGCCCGCAGGCGTATTCAAAGAAGTAGATGAGCTGACCCATCGTGTGGGCGTTGTTCTCATCGAGGTTCAAAATGATGTTTGGCACGCCGCCCTCGACATGGGCGAGCAGCGTCCCGTCCATGGCCTGACGGTTGATGAAGTCCATCGTCTTTCCCGCAAGGAAGTTGAGTCCGTCGCCATTCGCTTCGTCAAAGGGGACGACCATCTGCTGCTCCGCGGGCGCAAAGCGCACAACGGTCTCCATCAGCATGCGCTCGCCCTGCTGGATGTACTGGCCCATCGAGTGGAGGTCTGCGGTGAAGTCGACGCTCGCGGGGAAGAGGCCCTTTTCCTCCTTGCCCTCGCTCTCGCCGTAGAGCTGCTTCCACCACTCGGCCATGAAGCGGAACGCGGGCTCGAAGCACGCGAGAAGCTCCACCTTCTTGCCCTGACGGTAGAGCTCGTGGCGCATGGCGGCGTACTGCCAGGCGGGATTGCTGTAATCGTTTTTCGCGCAGATCGTCATCATCTCCTGTGCGCCGCCCATGAGTTCATCCAGATCAACGCCCGCGACGGCGATGGGGAGAAGGCCCACGGCGGTGAGCACGCTGTAGCGTCCGCCGATGTTGTCGGGCACGACGAATTCCTCGTATCCCTCCTGATCGGCGAGGGACTTGAGCGCGCCTTTGTGCGCGTCGGTCGTGGCGTAAATGCGCTTCGCGGCTTCGGCCTTGCCGTACTTCTTCTCGAGCTTTTCGCGGAAGAAGCGGAACGCGACGGCGGGCTCGGTCGTCGTGCCGGACTTCGAGATGACGTTGACGGAAAAATCGTCGTCGCCGATGAGCTCCGTCACCTCGCGCAGCGCGTCGGAGGAGAGGCCGTTGCCGATAAAGTAGATGTTCGGCGTGGACTTCTTCTTTAAGTTATAGTTCGGGGAGCAGAGGCATTCGATGACGCCGCGCGCGCCGAGATAGCTGCCGCCGATGCCGATGACGACGAGCGCCTTGGAATCGCCCTGAATCTTCTTCGCCGCGGCGAGGATGCGGGCGTACTCGCCTCTGTCATAGTCGCGCGGGAGCGTGACCCAGCCGATGAAATCAGAGCCCTTTCCGCCGCCGTTTTGCAGCCAGCCCGCCGCGCGCTCGAGACGCGGGCGCAGCGCCGCTTGATAGGGAAGGGGAAGAAACGAAGCGGCATGGGAGATATCAATAGACAGCATAAAAATGGCCTCCTGCGATCAAAAATTCTTGCTTGCATTGTAGCACACGGCAAAAAAAGAAACAAGCGTAAAGCGGGGAAAAGAGGGGAACGGACGTTCGTTTTTTGCGTTTAGCGGGCAGAAACTGTGGAAAGCGGCAAAAAGATGGCTGCTTTATCGCTACATCTTTGTAAAGTGCGTGTATTTACTGTCACGCGTTATTGTGTTATTGTGTTACCACACTAAATCGAACGGCCAAGCGCCGGAACTTACAGGAGGAAGAAACGATGAAAAAATTCTTAGCAATGGCGCTTGCCGCCGTGATGGTACTGGCCCTTGCCGCCTGCGGCAGCAAGAACGACACCGCCGACGATACCGGTGATGCGCAGGACGCGCAGGGCGGCGAGACGCAAAAGCTGATCGTCGGCTTTGATGCCGAGTTTCCGCCGTTCGGCTTCATCGCCGCCGACGGCACATATGACGGCTTTGACCTCGCCATGGCCAAGGAGCTGTGCGCGCGCCTCGGCTGGGAGTACGAGGCCGTGGCCATCGACTGGAACAGCAAGGACGCCGAGCTCTCCAGCGGCACGATCAACTGCATCTGGAACGGCTTTACCTACACCGGCCGCGAAAATGACTACACGTTCTCCGACCCCTATGTGGATAACTCCATCGTGATGGTCGTGAAGGCCGACAGCGGCATCACCTCGCTCGCGGACCTCGCCGGTAAGAGCGTGATGGCGCAGGCCGCGTCCTCCGCGGTCGACGCGATCAACGAAAACGAGGACTTCAAGGCGTCGCTCAAGGAGGTCGTGGAGCTGGGCGACTACAACATGGGCTTTATGGACCTCGCCCAGGGCACGGTGGACGCCGTGGCCGCTGACCTCGGCGTTGCGCAGTATCAGATCGCGAACAACGACGGCGACTATGTTATCCTCGACGAGCCCCTCTCCACCGAGCAGTACGCCATCGGCTTCCTCAAGGGCAACACCGAGCTGCGCGACGCGGTGAACGCCGAGCTTCTCAAGATGGCCGAGGACGGCACCATGCTGGAGATCGCGCAGAAGTACGTCGATCGGGGTCTCGTGCTCGACAGCCTGTGCCTCATCAACAAGTAAAAACGTTTACCTCGGGCGATTGTAAAAACCAATTATAACTCATAGGTGCCCATCCTCTTCTCAGGGAGGGAGCGGGGGCGAAAGCCCCCGCTTTTTCCCGCTTATGACCGAATAAGGGAGAATCATTCCATGACTGTATCCACGATGCTTTCGCTATTATCCGAGGGCTTTGTCACATCGCTTTTGATCTTCGTGCTGACGCTGCTATTCTCGATGCCGCTGGGCCTTGCGGTGATGTTTGGCCGCCGCAGCAGATTGACGCCGCTGCGCGGCTTCATCAAGGCGTATATCTCCATCATGCGCGGAACGCCGCTGATGCTGCAGCTGATGGTCGTCTTCTACGGGCCGAAGCTCCTGCTTGGCGTCACGGTGCCGGGCAACTGGCGCTTCACGGCGGTCATCGTCGCGTTCGTCATCAACTACGCGGCGTATTTTGCCGAGATCTACCGCGGCGGCATCGAGTCCATCCCGCGCGGGCAGTATGAGGCCGCGCAGGTGCTGGGCTATACCAAGGCACAGACATTTTTCAAGATCATCCTGCCGCAGATGGTCAAGCGCGTCATCCCTGCGGTGACGAACGAGGTCATCACGCTCGTCAAGGACACGTCGCTCGCGTCTGTCATCGGCACGGTGGAGATGTTCACGCGCGCCAAGCAGATCGTTGCCTCGCCGAATACGCCGGGCATGCTGGCGCTGGTGGCGGCAGGTGTCTTCTACTATGTCTTCAACTATGTGGTCGCCTTCGCCATGGAAAAATGGGAGCAGGCGCTGCGCTATTACCGCTAAAGGGAGGGGAGAGCAATGGCAGTTTTTGAAATGCGGAACGCCAGAAAGGCGTTCCGCTTGCTCGAGGTCTTAAAGGGCGTGTCGCTCAAGGTGGAAAAGGGCGAGGTCGTGTCGATCATCGGCCCCTCGGGCGGCGGCAAGTCGACGATGCTGCGCTGCGCGACGCTGCTTGAAACGATGGATTCCGGCACGCTCGCGTATGGCGAAAACGTCGCCGCGCGCGAGGAAAACGGCAAAAGCGTCTACGCCGGAAAAGCCGCGCTCGCGCAGGTGCGGCGGCAGTTCGGGCTGGTGTTCCAGCAGTTTGACCTCTTCCCGCACTACACAGTGCTGAAAAACGTCTGCGACGCGCCGATCTCGGTGCAAAAGCGCGATAGAGCCGAGGTCGAGGCCGAGGCCATGGCGCTGCTCGACAAGATGGGACTAAAAGGCAAGGAAAACGCCTACCCCTATCAGCTCTCGGGCGGGCAGCAGCAGCGCGTGGCCATTGCCCGCGCGCTCGCGATGAAGCCGGAAATCCTCTTTTTCGACGAGCCGACCTCCGCGCTCGATCCGCTTTTGACCGGCGAGGTGCTGCGCGTCATCCGCTCTCTTGCCGACGAGCACATGACGATGGTCATCGTGACGCACGAGATGCCCTTTGCCCGCGCCGTGAGCGACCGCGTCGTGTTTTTAGACGGCGGCGTCATCGTGGAGCAGGGCAGCCCCGAACAGGTCTTCGAAAACCCGCAGCAGGAGCGGACGAGAGAGTTCTTGAAATCGTACCGCGAGACGAGCAGCGCTCAGGCGTAGTAATTCACGAGCAGGTCGACGACTGCACCGTAGCTCTGCGTGCCGAGTTCATCGCCGTAGGATTTGATCATCTTATCATTGAGCGACTGGGTGACGGTGGCCGTGAGGCCCTTGTACTGCGCCCAGTAGGCGCTGTTGTAGCGCAGGTCGAGCACGATCTCGTCGGGAAGCGAATCGCGAATCTGCTGCCATGCGTCGGGGTCGACGCGGTACAGCGCGTTGCCGAGGTGAATGTAGCCGAGCATCCAGCCTGCGTAGTTGTAATTTGCATTGTCACAGCGCGTGCAGGCGAGGACCGCAAGGAAGTTGCTCTGCTGCTCGGACGCGATGCCGCGCTGGTGCGACAGCTCATGCGCGCAGGTCGAGGCCAGCAGCATCGCGGGCGAGTCCATGTTCACGTTTGACTCGCCCGTGAACGGAAAGTAGAAACCTGTGAAGTTCATCGCGCTCATGATCTTCGAAAAGAAAATGCCCTTGGGCTTCTGGTCCGGCATGTCGAGGAATGGAAATTCGTCGTACAGGCAGTCGTACACCGTGTCGGCGTAGTTAAGAATCTCCTGCCGGTCGGCGGTGAAGAGGCCGTTTTCGTCGCGCGCGATGTGCGTCGACGCCTCGGCAAGATGGTCCGCGAAATACTGCGTGACGCGCACTAAGTCTTCATACGCGACGGGCTCGGGCGAAAGGCCGCTTCTGTCGCAGAAGTCGTCCGCATAATAGTTCGCGCCCCAGAGAAGTGAGAACGCGGCGCAGACCGTGAGAAATAAGTCGAGCACGAAGAGCGCGCAGCGGTACGCGGCGCGCCCTTTTTGGCGCGACTTTATAAGATAGCGCACCATCAGCACGAGCAGCACGACCGCCGTAACCGCTGCGAGCACATACAGAAGCTCCGCGACCGAAAACGGCAGCGCCGCGCACGCGCGGCCCAGAAACTGCTCGAAGGGCAGCGTGACCGAATAGACCCAGAAATTGACGGCCGCGCAGTTTCCGCGGAAAAGATAGAAAAGCACAAGGACTGCGCCGCAGGCGAAAAGCCAGCGGTGCAGTCCTTTGTTGTCACGGTACAGGTTTTTCATGGGGAGATCAGTCCTTTTTTTCATCAAGCGGCGCTGCCGGCGCGGGGGCGAACATCGCGTCGTCCGTCACGCCCTTTTTCGTGAGGCTGCGGTTCGTGAACCAGTTCACAAGCGAGCTGATGCACGCGAAGATCGGAACGCCGAGGAACATGCCGAGCACGCCGCCGAAGCCGCCGCCGACCACGATGGCCACGATGACCCAGAAGCTCGAAATGCCGGTGGATTTGCCGAGGATCTTCGGCCCCAGAATATTGCCGTCAAACTGCTGCAATGCGATGATGAAGAGAATGAAATAAAGGCACTGCTTGGGGCTGACGAGCAGGATGAGGAATGCGCTCGGAATGGCGCCGAGAAACGGGCCGAAGATCGGAATGATGTTCGTCACGCCCACGAACACCGAAATGATTGGCGTATACGGGAACTTGAAGATCGAGCAGCAGATGAAGCAGAGGATGCCGATGATGAGCGAGTCGAGCAGCTTTCCGCGCACGAAGCCGCTGAAGATACGGTCAGCCTCGGCCACGGCGCGCAGCGTGCGGCGGTACGGCGTTTCGGGCAGAATGGCGTAGAGGATCTTCTTCGACTGCTTGGCAAAGCTCTCCTTGCGCGCGAGCAGATAGACCGAGATCATCATGCCGATGAGAATGTTCTTGAGGAAGATGACGACGCTCCAGATGCCGCCCGTCACGGCGACGATCGCGACCTGCGCCTGCGGGATGACCGTGTCGGTGACCCACTTGACGAGCTTATCGTAGTAGCCGTTGAGTGCGGAGAGCAGCTGGTCGGAGTAGATGTCGTCAGAGAAGATCGTCTGATTCTCCACAAGGCTGTTGACCCAGTTGTAGACGGTTTTATAATAGCTTTCAAAGTTGTCGGCCAGTGTCTTCGTGCTGTCGACCAGCTCGGGGATGAGGATGCTGAACATCAGGTAGATGAGGGCGATGACGCAGATCCACGTGACGAGGATGCTCAGCCCCCGGACGAGCGAGGACTTGACCTTCGGCAGCCCCTTTTGGATATACCGGTCGAAAAAGTCGACGATGGGGGCGAGAAGGTACGCGAACACAAGGCCGTAGATGACCGGCGAGAGCACGCTCATCAGCTTGTCGAAAAAGTCCAGCAGCACGCGGGACTGGAAAAACGTGTCGTAAAACATCAGCACCGCGCAGGCCGAGACGATCAGCGTTACGCCGAGGTGAAGATAGGTTTTGTTCTGCTTCATGGGCTCCCCCTTTTTTTGGGCAAAAGGCGTTAAATGACTGCTAAAAAGATACCAAAAACAGCTTACTATTTTTTGCTGGGAATTGCAACCGCTCATTTCGTGTGTTATGATAATCTTTACTCTCTGTTAATGAAGATGAACAGAACTTGACTTTTTTGGCAGAGGGTGATTTTGACCGACAGGGCGCAGGGTGCTTTGCCGGTCTGATGCTGTGAAGAGCAAACGAGGAGGAACCCATGGACGACAAAAAGCTGCTCTTTATCGTCAATCCCCGCGCGGGAAAGACCAAATCCCTCGCACCGCTGTTTGACGCCGCCGCGATCTACTCTGAGGCGGGCTATCTCGTCTCCGTGCGCAAGACCACGCACCGCGGAGAAGCGACGGAGCTCGCCGAATCGCTCGGGCCGGAATTCGACGTCGTCGTCTGCCACGGCGGCGACGGCACGCTCAACGAAACGGTGAACGGTGTGATGCGCATTCCGCGAGAATACCGCCCGCTCGTGAGCTATCTGCCCGGCGGCAGCACGAACGACTTTGCCGCGAGCCTGAATATCTCGTCGAATCCCGCCGAGGCGGCGGCCTCCGCCATGCGCATGAAGCCGAGATCGCTGGACGTGGGCAAATTCGGCGAGCGGAACTTCGTCTATGTCGCGTCGTTCGGCGCGTTCACGAAAACGACCTACACCGTCCAGCAGGACATTAAAAATATGTTCGGACATTTTGCCTACTTACTTGAGGGCGTCAAGAATCTCGACACGCTCTGCCCGTACCGCATGAAGATCACGGCGGACGGCGAGGTCTTCGACGGGGAATACCTCTTCGGTGCGATCAGCAATTCGACGTCGATCGCGGGACTGATGAAGCTCTCGCCCGACGAGGTGTCGTTCGACGACGGCAAGTTCGAGCTGCTGCTCGTGCCCGTGCCGAGAACGCCGGCTGCGATGCAGGCGCTCATTTTAGCGCTCATCAACAAGGACTATTACGACTCCGAGGGGCTCATCTTCCGCCATGTCAAGCACGTGACGGCGGAGACGGCCGAGGACATTCCCTGGACGCTCGACGGCGAGTACGACCCCGGCGCGCCGGTCGTGGAGATCGGGATCGAAGATAATGGGGTCACGATGCTATTATAACTTCAAAAAAGAGAGGCTGGCCTATAGCCACCCTCGCATAAGGGCAACATTTAAAAGAATCGTTTAGAGCAAGGCAAAAGCACAAACGGCGCACCAGATTTGGTGCGCCGCTTGTGCTTTTATTTAGGAGCAGCAACCGATATGTGTATTTCTGAAATTTTGCCCAATATCAGTGCTCATACCGGGTCCAGTCGGGTTTTTTGTTCATGCCGGTCCAGGTCTCATAGTTTCCAGTCTTGTGCTGGAACGCATGGGAGTTGGTGGCCTCCTGGACCGCCAGGTAGAACCAGTCGCCGGGGTTGTAGTCCGGCCAGGTGTTCATGCCTGCCGGCAGGTCGCTGTTCTCCTCTGGGATGCGGTTCAGCACCCGGTTGATCATGGTCATAGCCTGGGCACGGGTGATGTAGGTGTCGGGGCGGAAGGTGCCGTCCTCGAAGCCTTTGATCCAGCCCAACCCGGCAACTCGCCGGATATACTCCTCGGCCCAGTGTCCGCTGATGTCGGAGAAGGTCTGGGTGGAGCCGCCGGCACCGGTATCAAACCGGGCGCAGATGGCGGCAAACTGAGCCCGCGTGATGGGGACCTCGGGATCAAAGGTAGTACCGCTATGACCCTGCACGATGCCCAGACCCGTCATGGTGGAGATGGCGGTATTTGCCCAATAGTCATCCGGAACATCGGAATAGGTATTGCTGGTCAGAAGATTGCCGTCACGCACCTCATCTTTCAAAAGCCGGAAGAAAACGGTGGCGGTCTCCGCACGGGAGATCAGTCCATTTGGGTAAACATTGCCATCATTGTGACCGACGATATATTCGTAGGTATGATTGAGAATTTCGGACGGCTCCTGATGCAGTAGCCAGCCCCGGTATTTGTCCTGTTCGGCTTTCATTTTCTCATAAAGGCGAGCATTGTAATCTGTTACGCTCATAGCGAACACCTCCTTCAAAATAGAAATAGCCGCCTGATTCCTTTTGAAAACCAAGCGGCTATGTATGTGGTTTATTCTGTTGTTAAAACAAGGTGCAGGATGCAGAGCGGCGGGATCAATCCATATCGTTATTATCCTTAATGCCTTCGTTCATTTTCTTAATCTTCCTTTTCCACACAGAATACTGAGTTACCCAAGCAGCGAGGAAGATCGCTACGAATATGCCTACATAAGACAGAATTCCAGCGGTCGAATGGGGCATCCAGTTGGCAAAATAAGAGATGGGGAACATAATCACGCAAGCAATTGCGAAGTAAATCCCGCTTTGCTTTGCAAGACTCCACGAATCGATCTCCCAAATAACCGAAGCCATTGCAAAGCCTGTGCCCATTATTCCGCTCAGACCGGTTTGAATGAGAACCGCATTTAGTTCGCTCCCCATTTTATTCACAAGCTCCGGAGTGACCGGATAGAAGAAGCCATCCCCAATGCAGATTGAGATAATCACCGTAATGACATATCCGATTGCAATGCCAACAGGGAAACCAATTACACCTCGTCCAATCAGTTTTTTCTTCATTTCTGCCACCTCACATTCCTAACAGTTGTTTGATTTTGGCGACGGATCGCCGTGAAACATAAGTAACCGTACCGTTTGAAAGCGTGATGCAAATTGTCCCGACAAAGCTCAAATCAAAGCTCTTGACCTTTCTCAGATTGATAATATCCGAGTTTGATATTCGGACAAAAGTCTTGCTGTCAAGCCGTTGTTCCGCCTCGTATAGCCTCAAGCGGAGCGCATACTCGCCGTGATTTGTCTCGGCAAATACCTTACCTGATGCGGCAAAAACACGGTAGATCTCAGACGGTTCCAGAACCTCGACCACATCCTCCCTGAATCCGGCAATGACCTGCGGTTGCTCGTCTGACAATCTTTTTATGATTGCATTGACTTCATCGGTCATTTTGTCCGTCATCACGATGATTTTTGGCTCTTTGCATTTTTCGTCTATCTTGATTTCAATTTGCATCGGTTCACCTCCTCGCTACGGTTACAGTATAGGAAAATCAAGAACCGATTTCTACCGATTCTCGATAGGTGGTTGTTTTAAGAACATAGGTGGTATTTTTTACGGGAATCTCATACCGGTCTGTATGGGCGGCTGATAAGTATCTGCGGTATGGGGTTGCTCCCATACCGCAGACGGATCATCCTTATATTCAGTTCGACAAACTGGAATTGAGATTTCATGTATTCCAAGGGATTTAATAATTGTTATCTTTTATTATCAAATATCTCTCAAGCCTTTGAAAACACTAAGTTTGGCGCAGGTGAGCTTTCCCTTATTGTTTCCCTTGTGTTATATCGTCCCACCAGTGTTTACGAACTCTGATAAGGGCAAATACAAGGGCAAAAAAACTGATAACACATTATAGCACAAAATGAAAATGACATGGTGAACTGATTGAAACGCTTCTGATTTTTGTAAGAAATGATTGATTGAATGATAAGGAGATTTGATACAATGAGAACAATATTTGCAGAATACAATCCACAACGTAATAGTGTTGATGTTTATACCTCTGCGAGCTATATGCTCCGCATTGACTGTTGGGAAGCAGAAAAGAATTTAAAAACTACGCCTGGCTCAGATTGTGCATTAAATGCACTTGCAATTGATGAACCGCTTGAATATGTACGATTATATCTGGATGGGAATATGCAGATGTGGGTAGATGCGGAAGATTCATTGGAAATCTTTTAAAATAATCCAAACTTACGTCAGCTACCACATACATGTAAGTTGTCATCTGTTTGTGTAATCACTAAAAACATTGACTTTAAAAATCAAAGCCGCCGTTATATAAATACATGAAATTGAATCTGCTTTGCGACGGCTTTTTCTTTTACCATTTGTAAAAATAGAAATAATCAATATAGTTCAGGCACTTTTCTTTTAAAGATAAGTAGTGTAGCAATGACGGTAACAATAGCAACTAAGATAACTTGCATTATGGACTCCTGATTGGTTGTGTTTTTGGTGATAATAACTTGCCGTAACACAATAACAATCAAAGAAGTAACGATTGTTGCAGGAACAGATTTTCTGATCATGCCAATAATAAATGACCACAGAGACAGCACCATACATATAATCACAGTGGTTATTGCCATTGGTATCCATGTTCGGAGCATTGATGGTTGAAATGTTCCCTCCAGCATATTAAAGGATTTATCCGCAAATATAATATAACTGCTACAACAGATATATCCAATCGTCATTGAAATCGCTGTATAAACCATGATTATAGTTAATTTGCTGGCAATCAATTTTATTCTGTTTAAAGGATAAGAAAACATAATCGTAATTGTTCGATGATTATATTCTCCAATAACCAGCTTTGCCGTTAAGACCGACGAGTACACAAGAAAAATGAATGACATCAATAAGCCAATGACAAGGTATGTGCTTTCAAATGTGTCTTTGACCTGTTTGGGGTCTGTCATGCTATCCCATAAAGATATTGTAATGAAAAGGATGCTGAAAAGAATTGCGGCAAACATAAAGATAATATTTTGTGCAATACCAAATTTTTTCAGTTCCAGTTTGATCAAATGTGTCATCTCATTTTTCCTCCTCTGTAAGCTGGAAAAAGAAATCTTCCAGTGTGTCTTGCTTGCGTCCCATGCTCTCCAAACCAATCCCGTTCTCAATGATGGCTTTTGACAGAGCTTTACCTGAAATATCAGAATCATAAATGTGGATAAATTCTTTATCTAATACACTAAAATTCGTGATTCTCATGTTTTCAAGCAGTGCAGCAACACGAGTCACATCGTCAACCTGCAAGCTGATATAATCTGTTTGATGCTTATGGATTTCTTCGATAGGTAATTCTGTTAAGAGTTTTCCGTGTTGAATAATTCCAATCGTATCAGCAAGAAGATCCACTTCGGATAGAATGTGGCTGGATATAAAAATAGTTGTTCCATCTTCTTGATTTAGCCGTTGAAAAAGGGTTCGCATTTCACGAATACCCTCAGGGTCTAAAGCATTGATCGGTTCGTCTAAAATCAAAAATTCTGGCTTTGCCAGAATAGCTCTTGCAATAGCAAGTCGTTGTTTCATACCCAACGAGTAATGACAAACTTGTTTTTTCTCGACATTCTGCAAGTCCACCAAATGCAAAACCTCATCGATTCGTTCCTTGTTGGGAAATCCCATATACTCACAGTGCAGCTCTAAGTTTTGTCTGGCAGTCATTTTATCGTAAAAGTATGGATTCTCAATAATAGAACCAACCTTTTTGAATATTTCATAACTGTGACTGGTAACTTTTTCGCCTAAAAGCTGAACCTCTCCAGCATCTGGCTGGATAAGACTCAAAATCATTTTCATAACCGTGCTTTTTCCTGCGCCGTTTGGACCAACAAAGCCATATATTGCCCCTTTAGATATATGCATATTTACATCGTCTACAACAATATTATCTTTGTAGGCTTTTCGCAAACCTACGGTTTCCATAATATAATCCATTTTGTGTGCCTCCTTTATAGCTGCCATTATACAAAATGGACTTCTCTTTTCTCTGTCATAAATCTAACGATTTTCTAACTTTTTCAAGATGATTGAGAAAATAGTTTGCTCATTTTGTACACTATAAACTTCTAAGTCTGCCCCAATTTGTTCAGCAAGACATTTTGAAATTGAAAGCCCCAAACCACTGCCGGAAGTTTTTCGGGCTGTTGTATAATTCCTTTCAAAGATCTGTTTTTGCTGCTGTGGTGATATCCCATCTCCTCGATCTTCTATTTCAATAATGTTTTTTCCATTTGATGTGATGAGCCTTAAAGAAATATACTTACCATCACCACCATGTCGGATGGCATTGTCTATCAGATTTTTTAAAATGCGTTGTAACGCCTCGTTATCTGTATAGGCAAAAATCGGTGTATCCGGTATCTGAATATTGACTTCAAATTGTTTCTGTTCAAGAAGGTCATAGTAGTCCAAAATTGTATCTTGGCAAATCCTTGATATATTTTCCTTTTTCATTTTAATAGAAAAATCTCCAGAAGTTATTTTAGACATTGTAAAATAGTCGTTAATTGTTGAGATTAAATCATCAGCCTTTTGGTCTATTTTAACAGCCATAGCATGAACATTTTCAGATGCAGAGTAAGTGTTTGTTATATTGGAAAGCATTTCACTATTTCCTTTTAGAACAGTGAGTGGAGTTCGGATGTCGTGAGAGATGTTTGTAAGGACTTTCGCCATTGCCTGTTTACTCTGCTCAAATTGTGACTTTTTTGTATAAAAATCCTGAAGCAGCTTATTAAGTGCAGCGCTTAATTTCTTGATACTATCATTATCTGTAGGTATAAGTACAAAGCCATTTTCAGAAATGACAGAAATAGTATCAAGCCTACTTGTAATATAATCAATTTCTCGTACTAATTTTTTATGCTGTATCTGTTGCCAGATCAATATAAAAACCATAACAAATGAAAGAACCACAAATAAAATCATCATCTATTTCTCCTCCATCTTATATCCAATGCCCCATAAAGTTTTAACATAGGCTGTACTGTCTTCTGCATTGCTCTTCAATTTCAAGCGAAGACGATTGATGTGTGTATTCAACACATTTTCATTTCCAAAATATGGTTCTTTCCAAATCAGTTCATATAGCCTTTCCTTTGAATAAGCCTGCCCCGGATGGCTTGCTAAAATGTATAAAATTTGAAATTCAATTGGCGTTAAATCTATGGTTACTCCTTTGCGCTGAACCATGTGACTATGAGGGTCGATTTCTATATCTTTAATTTTGATAATTGAATTATTCGGTAACGCCTGGTAGGTTCTTGCTCGTCTGATGTTAGCCTTTATTCTAGCAGTAAGCTCAATGAGTGAAAAAGGTTTTACCACATAATCATCAGCACCCAAATTCAATCCTAATGATTTGTCTATATCATTGTCTTTAGCAGTAATAATAATAATTGGTATCTTGCTGACTTTACGAATTATCTTAATAATCTCCATCCCGCTTATATCCGGTAACATAAGATCAATAAGCGCAAGCGCATATTCATCATAGCTTGTAATTTTCTGGATAGCTGACATACCATCATTAAAAGCTGTCACTTCAAATTCTCCTGATAAATAATCGTTTATCATTCCTCTTATTTCTTTATCATCTTCAATCAATATTATCTTGTTTTCTATCATGATTACTCCTTGATTTTTTATTCTTCCGTCAATAGGTTTTTCTGCATCTTTTTTTCTCAACCAAATGGTTGTCTTTTTTACTTCTACCAAAACATTATAGTTCCCTTGCTCGGACAAAACAAGTTATCCACTTTCATTCATTCACAGAATCTGTATATCGACATAATCAGTCTTTTTATCTTGCATCATGAAATGACCAATTATGCCGATTTATTGTTTAACAGTTTTAGGCATGGTATAGTATGTTTTAGTAATATCCCCTTGTTTCCCGCCAGCCTTTCACATACCATCTTATCACGACATATATTACCTGTACCAATAACAATAGAAACAGTAGATTGACTGGTAATATTGTCCTTATCCAATCTGCGAAATAGATTGCTATTGCCATACTTACGAGTATCACCATTATGGTAATCATATCCCAACAGTATTTCTTATATAGCCCTGCAATCTTTATTTCGATGAATGCCAAAAGTATTCCCACACCCACCAGACATCCACCGGAAATCAGTATTCTTATCATCCAGTATATAATTCCGACAACGACAGGATTGGATATTCCATTGCTAACCTGTGCCACATTCTTCCCTGCCAGTATAGTCAATCCTGCAATGTTCTGTATAAAAGTGGCGATTGTATCAAAGAATACCACGCAATCAGAAATAAATATTTTTGACCGTATCATCTGAAAAAGAGTAGTTGATACGGAATACCATATCAGCAGAAACATCAATGCTTCATATATAGCTGTTTTTGCTTTATATCTGCCTGCCAGTTTTTCTCTCTGTGTATCATACCTTTCCTTAGCTTTCAGATAAGCTGTCTGTTTACAATTCCCGCACTTTTGATAGAG
>OJOL01001428.1_pt1 | contig 14953 bp, 9 predicted proteins | sample 1598121 | NCBI WGS metagenome assembly OJOL01 (sample SAMN01915219, study PRJEB22387) | human gut metagenome | isolation source: stool | host: Homo sapiens | place: USA
TCACGCAGTCGTCGAAGGGGAAGAAGCCGTCCGAAGCCAGCACCAGCCCTTCGGTAACGCCCGCGGCATGCGCCTGCTTGAGGGCGATCTCAGCCGAACCGATACGGTTCATCTGGCCTGCGCCGACGCCCAGCGTCCGGCCGTCCTTCACGACCACGATGGCGTTCGACTTCACATGCTTGACGATATGCCAGCCGAAGTTCATGTCGTCCATCTGCTCCGCTGCGGGCTTCGCCGCCGTCACGCACATATCGGCCGTCACGCTCTTCGTCTCCACGTCGAGGTCCTGCACCAACAGACCGCCGTTCACGCTCACGTACTGCTTCTGTCCGACGGCGCCCTGCTCCATATCGACCTCAAGCAATCGCAGGTTTTTCTTCGTGCAAAGCACTTCGAGCGCGCCCTCGTCGAATTTGGGAGCCATGATGATTTCGAGGAAAATCGGCTTCATCAGCTCGGCCGCCTCCTTCGTAACGGTGCGGTTCGTCGCCACGATACCGCCGAAAATCGACACCTTGTCGGCTTCATAGGCCTTGGTCCACGCTTCCACGACATCCTTTCCTACCGCCGCGCCGCAGGGATTCATATGCTTCAGGCCCACGCAGAAGGGCTTGTCGAACTCGCGCACGATGCACAGCGCGGCGTTGGCGTCCTGAATATTGTTGTAGGACAGCTCCTTGCCGTTGAGCTGTCTGGCAAAAGCCAGCGAATAGGGCACCTTTTTCCCCTCGCGGTAGAATCGGGCCGACTGGTGCGGGTTCTCGCCGTAACGCAGCGACTGCACGAGGTCGAATTCGAGGAACAGCTTCTCGTTCAGCCCGGCCTGCGCACGCATGTAGGTAGCGATCATCGAATCGTACTCGGCGGTATGGGTATAGGCCTTGGCCGAGAGCTTCAGGCGCGTGGCCTTCCCGGTGTTGCCGCCGGCGCGGATTTCGTCGAGAATCTGCGCATAGTCCGCAGGATCGCAGACCACCGTCACGTCGGCCCAGTTCTTGGCCGCCGAACGCAGCATCGAGGGACCGCCGATGTCGATATTCTCGATGGCGTCCTCCATCTTCACGCCGGGCTTCGAGATCGTCTCCCGGAACGGATAGAGGTTCACGCAGACCATGTCGATAAACTCGATCTTGTTCTCCTTCAGCGCCTTCAGGTGTTCGGGATCGTCGCGGCGGGCCAGCAGGCCGCCGTGCACGTTGGGGTGCAGGGTCTTGACGCGGCCGTCGCAGATTTCGGGAAATCCCGTCACGTCGCTGATGTTGATAACCTCGACACCGCTGTCGGCCAGCAGTTTCATCGTGCCGCCCGTGGCGATCACCTCCCAACCCAAGGCACGCAGGCCCTTGGCGAAATCAACGACACCCGTTTTGTCGCTGACACTTATCAATGCTCTCATCTGTTACTATTTTATTTCGATATTTTCCGAATGAAAATTACTGTAATACCTGCCTTCCACGGCCGTAAACCGCAGTACGCTGTAGTCCGGATCGTCCACGCCCTGCGGATAATACTCCGTATCGCCCTCGCGCCAGATCAGCCGCCGGCTGGCGGCGTCCTCCAGTACCTCCATCGTCCCGCGGAGCATCAACCCCTCGAAAGAAGCCCCGTCGCAGAAATAGACGGCCGCCTTGGGATTGCGGCGGTATTGCGCCGCCCGCATCGACGAGGTGTTGGTCGTAAAGTAGAAGACCTTCAGCCCCTCCCGTACGCGCGGTGCGAGCATGGCCTTCATATTGGGGAAACCCTCGGCATCGACCGAGCCGATAAAGGCGACGGCCTGCCGGTCGACGAGCGATTCGAGCGTATTGAATGCGACACTCATGGATCGAGCAGTTTTTTTATCGTTTCTACGTAAAGCGGATATTCCACCGCATGAATCCGGGCTTCCAGCTCTTCGATGTCGTCACCGTCGTACTCGAAGGCCCGCTGGGCGATGATCCGTCCGCCGTCGAGCGACGCATCGACATAGTGGATCGTCACCCCGAACACCTTGACGCCGTATTCCATCGCCTGTTCGATGGCATGCGCTCCGCGGAACGCCGGCAGCAGCGAGGGATGGATATTGACGATCCGTCCTCCGTAAGCCTCCAGCAACACGTCGCCAACGATGCGCATATACCCCGCCAGACAAACCAGTTCCACGCCCGCGGCATCGAGCAGCCGCACGATTTCACGTTCGTAATCGGCCTTCGAAGCGTACTCCTTCGGCGCGAAGACAAACGTTTCGACACCGTGCGCGGCGGCGCGTTCGACAACCCGCGCTCCGGGTTTGTCGCAGACCATGAGCACCACCTCGCCCCCGGTCACGCCCTGCTCGCAGGCCGAGACGATGGCTTCGAAATTGGTGCCGCTACCGCTGGCGAAGACTGCGAGGCGTCGCACGGCCTTAGCGGATTACGACACCTTCGGCGTCGGTTACACGTCCTATCACCGAGGCCTTTTCGCCCTGCGCGGTCAGGATGCCGATGGCCTTGTCCGCCTCCGATGCATCGAGGGCGATGATCATGCCGATACCCATGTTGAAGATGTTGAACATCTCGCGGTGCGCCACCTTGCCGTACTTTTCGAGGAAGCGGAACACGGGCAGAATCTCCCATGCCCCCTCTTCGATTTCGAGTCCCTGCCCGTCGTGCAGGATGCGGGGAATATTCTCGTCGAATCCGCCGCCCGTGATGTGGCTGATGCCGTGTACGTCGCAGTTGCGGATCACCTCCAACACCTGCTTGACATAGATTTTGGTCGGAGTCAGCAGCACCTCGCCCAGCAGTTTGTTTGACAGTTCGGGATATACCTCGTGCAGGTCGAAGCAGTTGTCGGCGACGATCTTGCGCACAAGGCTGAAACCGTTGGAGTGCACGCCGCTCGACGCGATGCCGACCAGCACGTCGCCCGCCTTGACCTTCGAACCGTCGATCAGTTTCGACTTCTCGACCACACCGACCGTAAAGCCCGCGATGTCGTACTCGCCCTGCGCATACATGCCCGGCATCTCGGCCGTCTCGCCGCCCACCAGCGCGCAGCCGGCCTGACGGCAGCCCTCGGCCACGCCGCTGACGATGGCTTCGATCTTCTTCGGTTCGTTGTGGCCCACGGCCACGTAATCGAGGAACACCAGCGGTTCCGCGCCCTGCGCCAGCACGTCGTTCACGCACATGGCCACGGCATCAACGCCGATCGTGTCGTGCTTGTCCATCTCGAACGCCAGCTTGAGCTTGGTGCCCACGCCGTCGGTGCCGCTCACCAGCACCGGCTCCTTCACGTTCAGCGCTGAAAGGTCGAACATGCCGCCGAAGGCGCCGATATTGCCCATCACGCCCAAACGCGAGGTCGACGCGACGTGCTTCTTGATGCGCCGCACCACTTCGTATCCGGCTTCGAGGTTTACGCCGGCCTTCTCATAACTCTGTGCCATTATAGTCTACTTGAATGGTTTACTTAACATTTTACATCTTTGTTCGCCTCATCGACCGACTGGTACAGCGCCGTGGGATACTCGCCCGTGAAGCAGGCCATGCAAAGCTCCTTGCGGTTGCCGGCCTTGAGCAGCGCGCCGGGCGTCAGGAACGCCAGCGAATCGGCGCAAATCTCCTCGCGTACGCCTTCGAGGTCCTTGCGGGCCGAAATCAGCTCGTCGCGCGTCGAAGTGTCCACGCCGTAAAAACACGGATGTGTCATCTGCGGACTGGCGATGCGCACATGCACCTCCGTCGCCCCGGCCTCCTTGAGCATCGTGACGATGCGGCGCGAAGTGGTGCCGCGCACGATCGAGTCGTCCACCAGCACGACGCGCTTGCCCTTGACGATGCTGCGCACGGCCGAAAGCTTCATCCGCACACCCTTCTCGCGCAGCTCCTGCGAGGGCTGGATAAACGTACGGCCGATATACTTGTTCTTGATGAGTCCCATTTCGTACGGCAGGCCGCTCGCTTCGGCGTAGCCCATCGCCGCGCTGAGGCTCGAATCGGGAACACCGACCACGATATCCGCATCGGCCGGCGACTCCTTGAAGAGCAGACGGCCCGACTCCTTGCGGTAGGCGTGGACGTTGCAGCCGTCGATGTCGCTGTCCGGACGGGCGAAGTAGATATACTCCATCGAGCACATCTCGCAGCGCTTGTACATCGAGTAGTCGCGGCTGCGGATACCCTGCCTGTCGATCGTCACGATCTCGCCCGGCTCGACGTCGCGCACGAACTCGGCACCCAGCACGTCGAACGCGCAGGTTTCGCTCGACACGACATAGCCGTCGCCCAGCCGGCCGATGGCCAGCGGACGCAGGCCGTATTTGTCCCGGCAGGCGTAAATGCGGTTGGCGGTCATGATCAGGAACGCGAACGCCCCCTCCAGCATGTTCAGCGCATCGATGATCGAAAAGATGCGCGGCCGATCGTGGTAGCGGGTCTCCTTCTTGATCAGGTGGGCCAGAATCTCGCTGTCCGACGTGGACTGGAACAGACTGCCCTTGTTCTCCAGATACTCGCGCAACAGGGCCGAATTGACGATGTTGCCGTTGTGGGCCAGCGCGAAATCGCCCGTGTTGTGACGGAACAGAAACGGCTGCACGTTCTCGATGCCGCCGCCTCCGGCGGTCGTATAGCGCACATGGCCGATGGCCGTATTTCCCTTGAGCGTCGCCAGTTTCGCCTCGTCGAACACCTCGGTCACCAGTCCGCTGCCCTTGATGCGGCGGAAAATTCCCCCTTCGTCGACGGCCACGATACCCGCGCCCTCCTGTCCGCGGTGCTGCAGTGCATGCAGGCCGTAATAGCTCAGCGATGCAGCGTCGGGCACCCCGAAGACGCCGAACACACCGCACTCCTCATGCAACTCCCGGTCGCTAATCTGCCGCATCGCCATTACTCCACGATTTTCTGCAGACGGGCAAGAATCTCCTCGTAAGCCTCGCGCACCTTGCCCAGATCGCGGCGGAAACGGTCCTTATCGAGTTTCTCGTTGGTGGACATGTCCCACAGACGGCAGGTGTCGGGCGACACCTCGTCGGCGAGGACGATCTCGCCGTCCGACGTGCGGCCGAACTCGATCTTGAAGTCCACGAGGTTGATGTTCATCTTGGCGAACATGTTCCGCAGCACTTCGTTGATGCGCGAAGTCATGGCGTAAATCAGATCCAGCTCGTCGTAGGTCACGGCGCCCAGCGCTACGGCGTGGTGGTCGTTGATCAGCGGGTCGCCCAGTTCGTCCTTCTTGTAGCAGATGTCGTAAATGGTGTTCGACGGCTGCGTGCCCTCCTCGATGCCCAGACGCTGGGCCATCGAGCCTGCGATGATGTTGCGCACGATCACCTCCAGCGGAATGATCGTCACCTTGCGGCAGATCTGGTCGCGGTCGTTGATCGTCTCGATGTAGTGCGTCTTGATGCCCGCCTTCTGAAGCTCTTTGAAAATCAGGGTCGAGATGGCGTTGTTCAGCACGCCCTTGTTCTCGATCGTAGCCTTCTTGATGTTGTTGAAAGCCGTCGCCGCATCCTTGTAGTGAATGATGATCTTTTCGGGATCGTCGGTGCGGAAAACCTGTTTTGCCTTGCCCTCGTAGAGCATTTCGAGCTGTTTCATGATGTTTGTGTTTTTTAAGTTTATTTGTTGATTCGTTCTATTTCATATCAAAGTCCACCAGAATCGGACGGTGGTCCGAGGGGTGGTAGAAGTTCGACAACTTGCCCGGATCGCGCACCGGCTCGGTGAAGTCGTCCGCAATCACCTCGGCACGGGTGATCCGTTCGCAGAGCGGCGGCGTGCAGTAGACGAAGTCGATGCGGCTCTGCCCGTGGGTCGTGGTATGGAATTCGCCGGGGTGCTTCTCCGCGATCACGTCGACATAGGGCGTATGCTCCGCGATATAATCATGCACCAGCAGGCGCGTGTCGTCGTCGGGATAGTTGTAAATCCGGTTGTCGAGGCGCGAGCGCGAATTGAAGTCGCCCATCATCATCCACAACTGCTGTCCGGCGTCGGACTGCGTAGCGATCGTATGCGAGCAGATATACTCGATCTCCATGCGCCGGTAACGGTCACCGCCGTGTTCGGCCTTGCTGGCGTCGCGGTCCACGGCCTGAAAGGCATACGCCTGCGGCCACGTATGGAGCGTCACGATATTGACCGGCCTGCCGTTCTTCACGATCCGGGCCCAGCCCGCGCCGTGCGAAACGATGCTGTCGGGAGCTTGGCCGACGATCCGCCGCACGTTCTCGATCGGATACTTCGACGTAACGACCTGCGGGAAATTGTCGCGGTGGCCGCCCACATACCAGTATTTATGACCGTAACGGGCCGCCAGTTCGCCCCAGTTCGCCGTCAGGTAGCGATCGACGGAATCCATCCTCTCCGCCGTACCCGACTTATAGATCGACTGGGCCTCGCACCACACGCATACGTCGGGATCGTAGCCTTTGACCCACGCCACGAAATTGTCGTAGCCGTTGCTCTGGTCCGACCACATGCCGTTCTGAATATTCCAATAGAGCAGACGCATGTCGTCCGTCCGCTCGCCGCATCCTGCGGTCAGCGCCGCCGCAAAAAGCAGGAGCGCCGCAAAACGATAAAAAGAGGTCTTCATAGGCATATGGTTTCGGTTTACACTATTTCGATTTGCGGAAATACTCGACGGCATTGCGGAACAGCACCTGCTCCTTGTTGCCGGCGATATTCTTGAAAAGGTTCTTCCCGTAACGCTCCGTATGGCCCATCTTGCCCAGAATCCGGCCGTCGCGCGATACGATGCCCTCGATGGCGTACGACGAGCCGTTGGGGTTGTAGGGCGCCTCGGCCGTCACGCGGCCTTCGGCATCGACGTACTGGAAGGCCACCTGCCCGTTGGCGAAAAGCTCCTTGGCCAGCTCCTCGCTGACGACGAACTTGCCCTCGCCGTGGCTGACGGCGATCGAGTGCACCTCGCCCAGTTCGAAGCCCGCGAGCCACGGGGAGTTGAGCGTCGAGACGCGCGTCGAGACGATCTGCGAGATATGCCGGTTGACGTCGTTGCGGAACAGCGTCGGGGAATCCTTCGTCACCATGCCCAGACGGCCGTACGGCAGCAGTCCCGACTTGACCAGCGCCTGAAAACCGTTGCAGATGCCGAGGATAAGGCCGCCGCGGTCAAGCAACGCGTGAATTTCCTCGCGTATATCCTTGTTGTTAAGTACGTTCACGATAAACTTCGCGCTGCCGTCCGGCTCGTCGCCCGCCGAGAAGCCGCCGCAAAGCACGAAAATATGGGCGCGGCGGATATGCTCCTTCATCTGGGCGATCGAGCGCAGGATGTCGTCGCCGCCCAGATTGCACAATACGCTGGTCGTCACCTCGGCTCCCGCGTTGCGGAACGCCTTGGCCGTATCGTAATCGCAGTTCGTGCCGGGGAATACAGGCAGGTAGGCCACCGGACGCTCGACGGCTTCGCCCTCATAGGCAAAGGTGCGGCGTTCGGGTTCGGCGCTCATCACGTCGGCACGGTTCTCGCCCTTGTCGGGGTAAACCGTCGTGAATTTCACGGTATTGGCTTCGTACAACCCGTCGAGCGGCATCCGTACGCCGTTCACGGTCAGGGCTTCGTCGGCGACGGTCGCACCCAGCAGTTCGGCCGCCGGGAAGTCCAGTTCGCCGTCGCTCTCCACGAGAATCGAACCGTAGGCGTATTCGTAAAGCCTGCTTTCGTACGTCGTCACCTCGGCGCCGATCCGGTTGCCGAAAGCCATCTTCGCAAGGCCCTCGGCCACGCCGCCGAATCCGACGGACCATGCCGAAAGTATCTTCCCGCTCTCGATCTGCCCGCTCACGAAACCGAAGTTGGCCTTCAGCTGCGCCGTGTCGGGCATGTAATTCTCCTTCGGGGTATGGCGCACGAGGTAGATGCGGCTGCCGGCCTTCTTGAAGTCGGTCGAGATGACCGTTCCGGCGTCGACCGTCGTGATGCCGAAAGCCATCAGCATCGGCGGGACGTTGATATGCTGGAACGTGCCGCTCATCGAGTCCTTGCCGCCGATCGACGGAAGTCCCAGCTCGACCTGCATCTTCAGCGCGCCGAGCAGTGCGCCGAGAGGCTTGCCCCACGATTCGGGATTCTTGGTCATGCGCTCGAAATACTCCTGATACGAGTAACGCATCCTGTCGTAGCGCGCACCCGCCGCCACGACCTTCGCCGCGGCCTCCACCACGGCATAGGCCGCGCCGTGGTAGGGGCTCCACGAAGCGATGAAGGGATTGTAACCGAAGGCCATGATGCTGGCCGTGTCGGTGTAGCCGTCGGTCGGAAGCTTCTGCACCGAGACCTGCGTCTCGCTGCCCTGCGTACGGCCGCCGAAGGGCATCAGTACGGTCGAGGCGCCGATCGTCGAGTCGAACATCTCGACGAGTCCCCGCTGCGAAACGACGTTGTTGTCCCTGAGATTATTCTCAAAACGCGCGGCAAGCGTATCGCCGGCGATTTCACGTACGAACGGATTGCGGTTTTCCACCTCGCCGACCTTCGCTTCGGCATAATGCCGGGCGCCTGCGCTGTCGATGAATTCGCGCGAGAGGTCCACGACCTTGCGGTCCTTGTTGAACATCCGCATACGGGCCGTGTCGGTCACATCGGCCACCTCGACGGCTTCGATATTCTCTTCGAGACAGTAGCGCATGAACGTCTCGACGTCCTTCGCTTCGACGACTACCGCCATGCGCTCCTGCGACTCGCTGATGGCCAGCTCCGTGGAGTTCAGGCCGCTGTACTTGGTCTTCACGCGGTCGAGGTAAATGTCCAGCCCGTCGGCCAGCTCGCCGATGGCGACGCTGACGCCGCCCGCGCCGAAGTCGTTCGATTTCTTGATGAGCCGCGTCACCTCCGGACGGCGGAACAGACGTTCGAGCTTGCGCTCCTCCGGAGCGTTGCCCTTCTGCACCTCGCTGCCGCAGGTCTCCAGCGACTTGGTGTTGTGCTCTTTCGACGATCCGGTAGCTCCGCCGATGCCGTCGCGGCCCGTACGGCCGCCCAGCATGATGATCTTGTCGCCCGGAGCGGGTTTCTCGCGGCGGACGTTCTCCGCCTTCACGGCGCCCACCACGGCGCCCACTTCGAGACGCTTGGCCACATAGCCGTCGTGGTACACCTCGCGTACGTGGGTCGTGGCCAGACCGATCTGGTTGCCGTAGCTCGAATAACCGGCCGCGGCCTTTTTCGAAATCACGCTCTGCGGGAGTTTGCCTTCGAGCGTGTCGCCCACCTTCTGGTAGATGTCGCCCGCACCCGTCACGCGCATCGCCTGATAGACGTAGCTGCGGCCTGACAGCGGGTCGCGGATAGCGCCGCCCAGACAGGTCGAAGCGCCGCCGAACGGCTCGATCTCGGTCGGATGGTTGTGGGTTTCGTTCTTGAACTGCAGCAGCCACTTCTCGGTCCGGCCGTCCACGTCGACATCGACATAGACCGAGCAGGCGTTGTTCTCGTCGCTCACCTCCATATCGTCCAGCAGCCCCTTCTTGCGCAGATAGCGGGCGCCGATCGTGGCCATGTCCATCAGGCAGATGCTCTTGTGTTCGCGGCCCAGCTCACGCCGGATGCGCAGGTAGAGGGCCAGCGAATCTTCGATTTCGTCCTTGACGAACGACTCCTCGACCGTAATTCCCTCCAGCTCGGTCGTGAAGGTCGTATGGCGGCAATGGTCGCTCCAATAGGTATCGAGGATGCGCAGTTCGGTTTCATAGGGATCGCGGCCCTCGGCGCGGAAATATTTCACCACCTCGCGCAGATCATCGGCGTTCATCGCCAGTCCGTACTGCGCGCAGTAGGGCGCCAGCTCGGCGTCGGTCATCTTCGTGAAGCCTTCGAGCACGGCGACGGGCTTCACCTCGGCCTGCTCCATGTCGCTGAGCACGCTCAGGTCCTTTTCGCGCGACTCGACGGCATTGATATAGTAGCGTTTGATCCGCGCGATCTCCTCGTCGGTCACCGCGCCGTCGAACAGCAGCAGCTTCGACGAACGGATGCGCACCTCGGCCGACGGGTCGATCAGCCGCACGCAATCCACGGCCGACGCGGCGCGCTGGTCGAACTGGCCGGGAAGATACTCCACGGCGATATACTTCTGTCCCGCGAGGTCGCACGCATCGGTCACGCTGTCGGTCACCACTTCGCCGAAGACGCTGTAGCGGGTCTTTTCGAGCAGTTCCTCCGAAAAGCCGAACAGATCGTAAACGTTCAGCAGCCGCAGTTCGCGGATATCGAGGTTCAGGTTGGCGTTCAGTTCCCGGCGCAGGCTTTCGGCCTCGACCCGGAAACGGGGATGTTTTTCAACAAAAATCCGGTAGTTTTTCATCCTATATCGTTTAATATTCTTCATTCGTTTCTGCGGTCCTTACCGACCGTTCCGCCGGTCTTCGTCCTCGCCGCCGCTTCCGGAAGCTCCTCCCGTCCGCCTGCGGCGACGCATGCGGGACCGGCCCCGCTATTTCACAAACCGGTCGGCCCAGACGGCCCCGTATTCCGCCGGAGTCATGCCCACGAAGGTAATGTGTCCCATCTTGCGCTTCGGCCGGCTCTCGGTCTTGCCGTAGAGACGGACATGCACGCCCGGACGGTTTTCGGCGGCGATCGCTTCGGCCGCTTCGAGGTCCTGTCCCAAGATATTCTTCATCACGGTCGGCGCCACCAGCCGCGGCTCCTGCAGCGGCTCTCCCAAAAGGAAGCGCACCAGCTCGCGGAACTGGTTGGTCGTACAGCCTTCGATCGTATAGTGTCCCGAATTGTGGGGGCGCGGCGCCATTTCGTTGAAGAAGAATTCGCGGCCCTTCACGAAAAACTCGATCGCCAGAATTCCCCGGTAACCGCACGTCAGCATAAACCGCTCGCCGGCGGCGGCCATCCGTCCGCGCAGCTCGTCGTCCATCTCCCCGGCGGGCACGAAGCACAAATCAAGGATGCCGTCGCGGTGGACGTTGCGGCCGATCGGAAAGGTGACGACACGGCTCCCGTCGGAGACCAGCACGACGCTGGCTTCGAAATCGAAGGGCACGAACTGCTCCAGAATACAGGGCACGGCGAGCATCGGCAAAGCCTTCTCGATGTCGGCCTCGGTCTTCAGCACCAGCTGTCCGTGACCGTCGTACCCCAGCGTCCGGGTCTTCAGCACGGCGGGCAGGCCGATCTTCGCCACAGCGGCGCGCAGCGACGCTTCGTCGTCCGCGGCGGCGTATTCGGGCGTCGCCAGCCCGCCGGCACGGGCGTTTTCCTTCTCGCGCAGGCGGTCCTGCGAATCGTACAACGGACGGAAGCCCTGCGGGATGTTGTATTTTTTCTCAAGCGGGATCAGCACACTGCCCGGCACGTTCTCGAACTCGTAGGTCACCGCGTCGCTGCGGCGGCAAAGTTCCTCCAGCGCCGCAGGGTCGTCGTACGCCGCCACGATCCGCTCGTCGCTGAGCGCAAAGGCCGGAGCATCCGCCGCCGGATCGAGACACACCGTGCGCGCTCCGAGCAGGTGCGCCTGTTCGATAATCATCAGCCCCAGCTGGCCGCCGCCTATGATGCCGATCGTCTTCATCTAAAGTTCCGCTTTAAGTACGTCGGCGGTCTGCTTGGCGCGGAACGCTTCGAGCCGGGCCGCGAGTTCCGCGTCCTGCAAAGCGAGAATCGAGACGGCGATCAGCGCCGCATTCTTCGAACCGTTGATCGCCGTGGTGGCCACGGGAACGCCCGCGGGCATCTGCACGATCGACAACAGCGAGTCCAGCCCGTTCAGGGCGCGCGACTTGACCGGAACGCCCACCACCGGCAGCGTCGTCATCGAAGCCACCATGCCGGGCAGGTGCGCCGCGCCGCCCGCACCGGCGATGATCACGCCGATACCGCGCGCCTTGGCCGTCTTGGCATACTCGCACAACAGATCGGGCGTACGGTGGGCGCTTACGACGCGCTTTTCGAAATCGACACCGAATTGTTCGAGCGTGGCGACGGCGTCGGCCATCACCTCGTAATCGCTCACCGAGCCCATAATCACACCGACCTTCATATCCTTTGGTTTTAAGTTTTTCAAAAAAGCAGACCGCCACGACATCGCATGTCATGGCGGTCTGGTATCTATCCGCGCATCCCGCTGCAGGACATCTGCTGCCCCTGCGACTGCGCGCTCTGACCCTGCTGTCGGCACGACGAATAGAATGCAGCGGCTTGGCCCTGCTGTTTCTTTCGTTCGCGTTGATCGATTTTGCCTGTGGAGGTCATGAGATATGTCCGGATTAACCTAACAATTGTAAAAACAACGCTACAAAAGTAGTATTTTCCGGCCAATTTTCAAAACCGAAAGTCAGATTCTATTGACAAATTATCGACATTCTCCGCGGCTGAGCGAATAGGGCACGTCCTGCGGGTCGACACCCCGTTTGTACGCCGGATCGGGCTGCATCGCAAAGTCTATTTTCGCGCCTTTTACGAGGTCCGACCAGCGGATGAAGTTGCGGTCGTATCGCTTTCCGTCGAGCTTCATGGTGCCGATATAGCGGTTTTCGGGAGCGTTGTCCGGAGCCTCGATCACGATCTTCTTTCCGTTCTCCAGTTTCACGGTCGCCTTGCGGAACAGGGGCGACCCTATGGCGTACTGGTCCGAAGCCGGACATACGGGATAGAATCCCATGGCCGAGAAGACATACCACGCGGAGGTCTGGCCGTTGTCCTCGTCGCCGCAGTAGCCGTCGGGCTTGGACGAATAGAGACGGTCCATCACCTCGCGCGTCCAGTACTGCGCCTTCCACGGCTGGCCCGCATAGTCGTACAGGTAGATCATATGCTGCGCAGGCTGGTTGCCGTGGGCGTAGTTGCCCATGTCGGCCACCTGCATCTCGGTGATCTCGTGGATGCGGAATCCGTAGTAGCTGTCGTCGTAGATCGGCGGCACGACGAATACCGAGTCGAGCATCTGGACGAACTGCTCCCGGCCGCCCATCAGGTCGACGAGCCCCTCGACGTCGTGGAATACCGACCACGTATAATGCCACGAGTTACCCTCGGTGAAGGCGTCGCCCCACTTGTAGGGACTGAACGGCGCCTGGAACTTGCCGTCCCTGAGGCGACCGCGCATCAGACGGGTTTCGGGGTCGAAGACATTGCGGTAGTTCCGGGCACGCGCCGCCCACTTGTCCAGTTCAGCCTGGGGACGGTTCAGTTTCTTCGCCACCTGCAGAATACACCAGTCGTCGTAGGCGTATTCGAGCGTACGTGCCACGTTCTCGGGAATGTTCACGTCGTAAGGGATATATCCCAGCTCGTTGTAGTACTCGTGCCCCCAGCGTCCGGTCGACGCAACGGTCGGGTGCACGTGCTCCGTGGCATACACCATCGCATCGTAGAGCACCCCGAGGTCTTTGTCGTTCGTGCCCTTCACCACGGCATCGGCAACCACCGAAGCGGAATTGTTGCCCACCATGCAGCCGCGGTGCCCGGGCGACGCCCATTCGGGCAGGAAACCGCTCTCGCGTGCCGCGTTAGCGAGTCCCTGCTGGATTTCGGCGTTCACGGAGGGGTAAACGAGGTTCAGCAGCGGGAAAAGGCTGCGGAAGGTGTCCCAGAACCCGGTGTCGGTATACATGTAGCCGGGGAGCACCTCGCCGTTGTAGGGGCTGTAATGCACGACCTCGCCCTGGTCGGTCACCTCGTAGAACTTACGCGGGAAGAGCACCGACCGGTAGAGGCACGAATAGAACGTACGGTACTGGTCGTCCGTACCGCCCTCTACCTCGATGCGTCCCAGCACATCGTCCCAGCGCGCCTGCGCCTTGGACTTCACCGTTTCGAAATCGTCGCTACCCAGTTCCCGGAGGTTCTGCAGCGCCTGTTCGGGAGAAATGAACGACGACGCCACGCTGGCGCATATCTGCTGGCCGCGGCGGGTCGCGAAATGCACCTTGGCCACGGCATGTTCGCCCGTGACGGACTTCTGCCCTTCGGGATAGAGCAGGTTGCTGCCGGGTTTGTATCCGCCGGGGGCATCGGTCAGCTCGATGGCGCTGAACGGCGTATCGAAGCGCACGACGAACCAGTTGCGGAAATTCTCCGGCACGCCACCGCTGTTGCGCGTGGTGTAACCGACGATCGTACGGTCGTCGACCATCCCGACCTGCGAACCACGGTCGAAGGCGTCGATCACCACACCCGACTCCTTCGAGTCGGGGAAGGTGAAGCGCATCATCGCGGCACGGTCGGTCGGCGTGATCTCCACGCGGATGTCATGGTCGGCGAGGTAAGTCTTATAGTAATAGGGTTTGGCCACTTCGGACTGGTGCGAAAACCAGCTGGCGCGCGACTCCTCGTCGAATTTATCCTCCCCGCGCACGGGCATGAGCGAGAACTGGCCGTAATCGTTGATCCACGGCGAAGGCTGGTGGGTCTGCTTGAACCCCCGCACCTGGTGCGCCCCGTAAGTATATGCCCAGCCGTCGCCCATCTTGCCGGTCTGGGGCGTCCAGAAATTCATGCCCCACGGCAAGGCGATGGCCGGATAGGTATTGCCCGTCGAGAGCGAAAAATCCGACTGCGTACCGACCAGCGTCGAAACGTACTCCGAAGGACGGAGGCGCTGCTCCCCGGCCGAAGGACATGTGCACGAAGCGAGTGCGGCGGCGCAGAGGGCGGCAAATGCGATATATCCTTTTTTCATGGCCTTCCGATGTTTAGAGTTCATACCACACTGCGGGTTCGGCACCCATCTCGAATTCGAGCACACCGCCCGCGGCGATGTCGTCGAAGGCAATATAGGGTTTCGTATACGGCTTGCCATTGAGCTTCACCGCCTGGATGTATTTGTTCGCGGCGGAATTGTTATGCGCCGTGACGGTCAGCACACCGTCGCGGACACGCACTTCAGCCTTGTCGAAGAGCGGCGAGCCGAAGAAATAGCGGCCCCCGGCGGGTTCGACCTGGTAGAAACCCAGCGACGAGAGGACGTACCATGCCGACATCTGCCCCACGTCCT
>OJOL01001431.1_pt1 | contig 14941 bp, 13 predicted proteins | sample 1598121 | NCBI WGS metagenome assembly OJOL01 (sample SAMN01915219, study PRJEB22387) | human gut metagenome | isolation source: stool | host: Homo sapiens | place: USA
GTCCAGCGTGTTATACAAAAAGTGGGGATTGATCTGAGATTGTAGCAGCTTTCGCTCGGTGATCTGTTTTTTCCGTTCTTCTTTCCGCACTCGTTCCATTAGCTGATTCGTCTTTTCTGCCATGTCATTAAAGCCGTCGGAAAGTCCTCTGATCTCTCCGCAGCTCTCCGCTTTTGCACGAACCTGCAATTCCCCATGTCCGAACCGTTTCATGGTTTCGGAGAGTCGCAAAACCGGTGCGATCATCAGACGCTGAATCAAAAAGTCCAATATCACAGAAACCACTGCCATCAGCAGAACAATGACTGCGATTCCGGTTCGGAGCTGTGTGCTGTTTTGCAGTTCTTCCGTCAAAGAAGCAGCAGAGATCAGTTTCCAGCCGGTATATCCTATGGTTTGCTGTTGGAGCAGCCACTCCTTTTTGTCCTGCAAAACCACCTGATTTTTCGGTGCATGCAGCGTCCATTCGGTTCGCACACCGCTCTCCAGTCGTTTCTCAAAGGGATAGCAGATCAGATGCTCTTCGTTGTCCATCAGGTAAAAATAATCCGTCTGTGATGCCGGATAGATGTTCAGCTCTGCCTCCATGTTGTCCATGCAGACATCAAACCGCAAAATTCCGGAACGGCTCTTTCCGCCGTCCTGAAGCTCCACATAGCGGGAAACGGTTATGGCTTTTTGAAATCCTGCTGCTGTCTGGATATAATGAGGCACATCAAATGCAACGGTGTCAATTTCGGTTTCTGCTGCCCGAAACCATGCAGCACTGTCCACCGATTCTGTATCATAATTCTTTGCATTCTGCCAGAGCAGTGCCCCGTCAATATCATAAATGGCGGCATACAAAATCTTGTTTTCATGAAGCTGGCAGAAATCCGACAAAGTCTGTTCCGTCAAAAGTGCCTGCAGGTCAGTGCTCTTGATGATCTGATAATAGGCGGTATTGGCAAGCGCAATGGTGTCGTCCACATTTTCCTCAATGCTGAAACTCATACGCCGCAGCTGCTGGGTATTTTTCTCCTGCAAAAAAGCGGTGATCTGTGCCTTGGTATACTCTGAATAAAGGGAGATGATCAGTGCAGTGAACAGACTGACGGTCAGGAAAAACAGGGCAGTAAAAATCAGACGAATGCTCTTTCCGTCAATCTTTCGGTGCAGCCATTGCAATATCTTTTTCATGCTAGTTCTCCGTTGCCAGTTCTTTTCGGAATTTTGCCGGCGACATGCCCATGTTCTTCTTAAAGACATAGCTGAAATAATTGGGCTCCGGATAGCCGACTATTTCTCCGATCACTCTGCTTTTTTCGTCCGTTGTTTTCAGCAGGCGAACCGCCTCATCCATTCGCTTCTTCGTCAGGAACGCCAGAAAGCTCATGCCGGTTTCCTTGCGGAAGAGGTTAGAAAAGTGAGATGTGCTGACATGCAGATAAGCACACACCTCGTCCACGGACAGCTCCGCATTGCCGTAATGCTGCTGGACATATTCCATGGCCTTTTGTGCAAGGATACTGTTCCGATCCACCTTCCTCTGGTGAATCGCATAGATAATATAATCGCAGTAGTTCAGCAGCCATGCGTTCAGCTGCTCTCCCGTTTCCAGGGACAGGACCTTCATGGTCATACGCTTGGCATCGGCGAATATCTCGTCGTCCATCATGTGATACTGGCGAAAAATGCCGGAGATGGAAAAAATGATCTCCAGAATCGCTGACTGGTAAGCATTGAAATTATAGTGGCTCTCTTCCAGCTGTGTCACCAGCTTTTCCACTTCTTTCTGCACTTTTTCCTGATCTTCCAGCTTGATCGCCATTTCCAGTTCCTCTGTGGATATAGAGGTATACACGTGGTTTTCGTACAGTTCCACATCTTGATAAGAGGTCACAGACTCTTCTGCGGACACCACGCTGTATTCCAACGCCTCCATCGCCTGTGAAAACGAAGCCGGCAGCTCTTCCAGCTTTTCACAGATGCTGCCGATGCCGCAGGAAAATGCCACTTGATTGTAGTGCTTGGAAATATGAGAGGCTTCGTTCAGTGCTTTCTGAATCCGTATCATTTCCGACGGTGCAGAGAGCAGCAACAGATAAATGATCTTGTCCAGATAACGAAATGTCCGAAAGGGACAGACCTGCTGCAGCATCTCATTGACGGATTCTGCCACGGAAAACTGCAACAGATAATCATCGCTTTCTTCTGTTGTCTTCATGCTGACCACACAAAAACAACTGGCATCCAGTGAAACCGACAGATTTTTTTGCTGCCGCTGCATCTGCTCTGGGGTAAGTGAGCCCCTGACCAGTTGTATCAGAAACTGCTCCTGCAGCAGCGGCAGGCTCTTTTGATAAATTTCCGCAAAACGCTCCTGATTTTGACGCTGTTCCAACTCCGTTTCCAATTCTCCGCGGATTTTTTTCAGCAGGTTTTGCATCTCCTGAAAGTCGATGGGTTTCAGCACATATTCCGATACCCCATAGCGAATAGCAAGCTGTGCATATTCAAAATCGTCCCAGCCGGAAAAAAGGACAATTTTGATATGCATCATGTTCTCGTGCAGGATTCTCGCCACTTCCAATCCATCCAGGAACGGCATTTTAATGTCGCTGATTACCAAATCAGGACGAAGCGTTTCCGTCTGTTCCAGAAGCTCCTTTCCGTTCAGTGCTGTTGCAATGACACGAAATCCCAGTGTTTCCCACTCCACAGAATCCCGGATTCCCTCTAAAATCTGCGGCTCATCATCCGCCAATATTACTGTGAAACACAAGATATTTCCCTCCATTCTCCGCCAATGCAGCTGATTGTCAGTATGATTATAGCACATTTTTTCAGAATTGACAATGGAAAATAGAAAAAGAGAATCGGATTAACATATTTGAGAAAAATCATTTTTAGGGTATCTTGAAAAAGCACATCACTTTCCTCACCAGACAAATCAAAACCCAGTGATGCAAGTGATGTGCTTTTCACGACCATCTTCAATTTTCAGAAAAAACAGCACTTTAACCTTCACTTTTAATATCAAAGTTCCACTCCACCAACAAAATCAAAAACATTACAGGCATCCAAAACTTTTCGGACGTTTTCAGCCCCGTCCTATCAAAAATGGGCATTTTGAAATTGTCAATAACACTTGACACATTAACCGCAAGGATTTTGAAGTTAAGCAGCGATAGTCAAAGCGGAATAGAACCTACGCCTTTTTACAGCAGGGGGAATCCCGCCGATTGCCGAGCAGATTCTGCGGTTGCTCCAGTAGCTCATAAAATATCGCCAGGCCATCGTTTTTAATGCTTCAATCGTATAATTTTCGATTCTTCTGCCTCTGTTATAAAATAATTCCTCCTCTGTTACAAATTTGGTGAAGTTGTTCCGTAAGCTTAGTGTTGTCTGCAAATTGAATGATAAGAAGATTGTGCTGATGATCGATGAGGTAGACAGTGCCAGCAATAATCAGGTGTTTCTGGACTTTTTGTCGCAGCTCAGAGGATATTATCTGATTCGCAACAAACGTCCAACCTTCCAATCGGTCATTTTGGCAGGTGTTCATGACATTCGAAATCTTCGTCAGAAAATCCGACCAGATGCAGAGCATAAGCATAACAGCCCGTGGAATATAGCCTCTGCCTTTGAAATCGATATGAGTTTTAACGTGCATGATATTGCCGGAATGCTCACAGAATACGAGAATGACCACCATACTGGTATGGATATTCCAAAGCTGTCCCAACTGATTTACGATTATACTTCTGGTTATCCGGTGCTGGTTTCGATGATTTGCAAGTGTATGGATAAAAGTGGGAGTTGGGATGATCCTTCCTTTGAAAATGCTGTCAAATATCTTGTCAAAGAGAAAAATCCTCTGATAGAATCGCTGATCAATAAACTGGAAGACGATCAGCAGCTGTGCAATTTGCTGTATCGCTTATTATTCCAGGGCGAAAAATATTTGTTTAGTGCCTATGATGCAACGATTCAAAGTGCAGTCATGTATGGGTTTGTGAAAAATCAAGATGGCTGCATTGTAATTGCCAACCGCATTTTTGAAACTGTCATCTATGATTGGTTTATCTCCTCAATATCGACGGACAGTCCGATTTTCTCTGAGGGTTTCAAAGACAAAAATCAGTTTATTCAAGATGGTCAGCTGAACATGGAAAAGATTCTGGAGAAGTTTATTCTCCACTTCAACGACATCTATGGCAGTCAACCAGATAAATTCAAGGAAGAGGATGGCAGAAAGCTGTTTTTGCTGTACCTACGCCCAATTATCAACGGCACGGGCAATTACTACATTGAGGCTCAAACTCGTGACCAGAAGCAGACAGATGTCATTGTAGATTATCTGGGAAAACAGTATATCGTGGAATTGAAAATCTGGCGTGGCGAGGAATACAACACCGAGGGCGAAAAACAAATTGCTGAGTATCTGGACTATTATCATCTTGACAAGGGATACCTGCTGAGTTTCAACTTCAATAAGAACAAGCAGTCTGGTATGAAAACCATTCAAGTGAATGGAAAGACGGTTGTTGAGGCTGTGGTGTGATAATGGGGTAGATTATCATTGTCTTTTCTTGTTGTAAAAGCTGAGTCGCTTGACTTTTTTACGATCATGCAGTATAATAATGATAAACCTGCGCATGATACTGATATGGAACAGAAGTAATTGTGCGTATTATCCTATTTTTTTAGGTCTGTAAATCTGCGTATTATCCAAAAAGGTGTTTGTTATGATACTAAGACGTAAAATGTACAACAAGCTGCTGACACTGAAAAACGAGCTGAACGGTAAGAAAGCATTCCTGATAGAGGGTGCAAGACGTATCGGCAAATCGACGATATGTGAGGAATTTGGCGGAAATGAATACAAAAGCTATATCCTGATCGACTTTGCTAAGTGTCCAAATGAGGTGAAGGACTATTTTGTGAAACACATGAATGATTTGGATACTTTCTTTATGCTGTTGTCCACATACTACGGCGTGAAACTGTATGAGCGTGAGTCGCTTATCATCTTTGACGAAGTGCAGATGTACCCGAAAGCGAGAGAGTGTGTCAAGTACCTTGTTGCCGACGGCAGATATGATTATATCGAAACAGGCTCACTGATCTCTATAAAGGAAAATGTCAAAGACATTGTCATTCCTTCGGAAGAGCGTCACCTGAGTATGTACCCTCTTGATTTTGAGGAATTCTGTAATGCCTTGGGCGAGGAACAGATCATCGACTATATCCGCAAGTGCTTTGCCGACAAAGTTCCCCTAGAGAACGAATTGCATTACAAGGCGATGTTGCTGTTCAAGCAGTATATGCTTGTGGGCGGTATGCCGCAAAGCGTGATTGCTTTCCTTGAAAGCAGAAAAGATTTCGACAAAGCCGATATCGAAAAGCGTGATATTCTTGCACTCTATCGCAGTGATATTATGAAGATAGATGCAAGATACAGGAGCAAAGTTCTCACCATATTCGATCAGATACCCGGTCTGCTTTCTCAGCACGAAAAGCGTGTGGTTTTTAGTGATGTATCAGCAAAAAGTACAGCAGATCAATATGAGGAGACTTTCTTCTGGCTTTCTGACTCGATGATATCGAACGAGTGCTTTCTATGTAACGATCCGAATATCGGACTTTCGATCAACGAGAACAGAGCCTATGTAAAGTGCTATCTCGGTGACACGGGACTGCTGGTCAGCCATGCCTTCGATGAGAATGAACTGCTCGAAGATGAGGTATACAAGCAGATACTCGGTGACAAGCTGAATATGAACGAGGGTATGCTCTATGAGAATGTCATCGCTCAGATGCTGACCGCTAACGGGCATAAGCTGTACTTCTACACACGGTACAATGTCGAAAAGCATCGTAATGATATCGAGATAGACTTTCTCATATCCAATAACAGTAAATTGAAATACAAGATGTTCCCGGTAGAGGTTAAGTCGAGTAAGAGATATTCCATCGAATCGCTCAAACGTTTTAAGGAAAAGTACAAGGCAAGGATAGGTGAATGCTATGTAATCCATCCACGAAATCTCAGTTTCAAGGATGACATCATCTGTATACCGCCTTACATGACGATTTGTCTGTAAAAAGTCTATGCAGTAATCAAACTGTACAGCTTGTTTTATGCTTTTAGATATATAATCTCTCCACAATATCCCTCATAGCATTGTAGACATATTCAAGTGTTAATGTTGTCTGTAAGAGGGTATGATTTCGTACCCTTATGCATAGCCTTATGAGATTATGAAACTTTATGAATGACTATATATCAAAGAAATGGCATGAAAAAGCACTGCTTTTCCTTATTTTTCGTTATGAAAAAGAACGAAAAGCAGTGTTTTATAAATCTCATAACCTGAAGGTTGTAGGCGTAACTTAGAGATAACAATTAAATACAAGGCAATTGACACGTGCTTGAAAAGAGATACTGGTAAAACGGTATCTCTTTTTTTATTTTCTACGTATCTTACAGTTTTGCGTCATACAAATGCACGTATCTGTGCAGAATAAACCAAAAAGACCACCAGAATGGCTTGGAAAAGCTGTTTCGGTGGTCTTTTTTTATGTCCTTTTGCTGGAGTGGAGAACCCTTTTTCCCTTAAGCCTTACATGTAGAAAGTGAAGAAGAAAAAATCCAACTGCCAAAGGAGCTTAATTATGAGAATGACCAAAACCAATTACGATGTGAAGAAAAAAGCCTTGGAGAACGGAGTGCGTCTGTTTGAAATCGCACAATATTGCAATATCAGTGAGAGCTGCTTTAATGCACACATGCGTAAGCCACTTTCCACTGATGAACACCAGCAATTATTGAATGCGATTGATGTTATCACAAGCAGAAAAGACAAGTGATACTATCTTGGATAGTAGTCCAATTTTACAGCCGTTTTATCATGGGAAGAGGTGCTAAAAATGAGATGCCGATATAAGTCAATCTTACAGCAGGACGATAATGTTAAAGTCGAAGTGACTACCGGCGAAAATTGTACAGACTTGCCAGCCGAAAATACAAAAGTAATGGTGGAGTATTACCCTGCTATCGGTAAGAGTGTAGTTACAGCCAGCAATATGTTGAAAAAGGCGAAGCATTTCAAAAACGCTGACGATTTGGCATGTTACTTGCTCGACAAGCACAGCAAGCCGAATCGTAAACCTGCAACAACTTCTAAGGCTGGCTCAACAAGAAGTACAAGAGTTGATAATGCTGTTGCTGAGAACACTGAAAGCATAGGTGTAGATACAAGTGCGTGTGATGTGGACAATGGCATTGCTGATATTGATTACAGCACGGTTGACACGGAAACGGGTGAGTTATTTAATTGTCGCACAAGCAAGAGCCTGCATCTGACGTGGGTTCATGTAGGCAAGGAAATCATAAGTGGGACAAGTGTCTGTTTATCACCTGCACCATGGCAAGCCTTCCGTCTTATGACGAAATGAATCGCTTAGCCACAGGCTTTGTTAACCGCTTGAAAAAGCAGTTTAAGGATGAGTTCCAAGGCGTTCATAAATTTCTTGAACCGTGTGAAGATGGCAGTTGGCACGTCCATTACATTGCATGTTTTCACGAAATACCAGAAACGTTTGAAAAATGGGCGAAGAAATGGTGGGCAAGAAAGCAAGGCTACGAAAATCCGATGCAAGTTTTGATACGAAAAATCACCAGTCAAGCTGACCTAGAAGCAACAATACGCTATCTCAATCCGTGTTCCACGAAAAAAGAACATCGCATTCCGCATTATCCGAAAAACTGTCAGTGTATGCGTGGCTACGGTGATTATGCGATGCCGACAATAGCAATCTGCGAATTTGATGTTGCAAAAAAATCGTGGGGCACGAAGACCCCACGAAACGCAAAAATATAAGAGTGACTGATGCCGATACCAACGTCGAATTGTACTATCGTATCGAGTATCACTTCACATCTGATATTATAGCCTACTGGCTGGAGCGGTGCTACGATATGGCAGCGGATATACATACACCACCAGTACAATCTCCGATGCCAGCATCACCGGAAAAAAGTTTCTGGGAAGATGTAAAACGCACGGAGCGTAACACGGCACTATGGCAGGACTATAAATACGCCAACACGGAGCGTATGTACGGTTAAAAGAGTACAATTTTTGCCGTGCAGAAAGCGAATACCAAAAGTGCCACCAGAAAATATGGTTGCACTGATTCCGTAGCAAAATTGAAATTAACGACCGGTTAAATTGGTACAATAAAACGAAAGGAAGTGAAACAAAAATGGAGTACGGTTATTGTCGCATCTCCACCCCAAAGCAGAACATTGACAGGCAAGTCCGCAACATTCTTTCGGCATTCCCGAACGCAAAAATCTATAAAGAAATTTACACGGGAACAAAGACAACAGGACGAAAAAAATTAGAAGAAATCGTCAAGCTGGCACGCTCCGGCGACACAATTATCTTTGATAGCGTAAGCCGAATGAGCCGTAACGCTGATGAGGGCGTTGGGTTGTATATGCAGTTGTATGATGAGGGTGTCAACCTTGTTTTCATCAAGGAGCCGCACATCAACACGGCTACTTACAGCAAAGCTTTAAGCAGTGCCGAGGGACTGTCCGATACGGGAAACCAGATTGCCGATGAGTACATCAAGGCAACTCGCAATGTATTGAAAATTCTCGCCGAGAATCAAATCCGGCTTGCATTTGAGCAATCCCAAAAAGAAGTGGACGACCTGCATCGGAGAACCGCTGAGGGCATCGAAACTGCACGGAGAAACGGCAAGCAGATTGGACAAGTTGCAGGGCGAAAGCTACACGTCAAAAAAGCGAAACCAGCAAAAGAAATCATCAAGAAGCATTGCAAAAGCTTCGGCGGAACGCTGAGCGACAGCGAGTGCATAACGCTGGCTGGCATCTCACGTAATACTTATTATAAGTACAAGCGTGAGTTGATGGCAGAGATGATGCTGTGATGCGTTGCCTACTGTTACGGCATAACGGTAACAGTAACGCTAACGGTGCAGACAAGAGAAAGCGTTGAGAGAGGGGAAGCCCTCGGCAGAGTAGGTGCAGGGCAACGCCTTGCCCCTCGGAGAGCACCTGCCTAAGCTTGCTTAGGTCTTAGGTGCAATACTTGCCCACTATGTATTTTCTAATTTCCGGAATCTGACTGAGGGCAAGGATTGAAAAGCGTGCGATATAGCCAAAAACAACGCAGTTGCGATGTTTTTTCGGTTCAGGCGATGAAAACGGCATCGACAGCGATGTGACTGCAAGGCATACAGGTATAGCAAGCTATACCTACACCATAGATTTCGCTGGTGCAGGTTCACCGCAGGAAAGGAGCAGAACGCTATGGCATGCGTAAACTGGAAAAAAGTGACAATTCAGGCGGCTGGAGCAATGAAACGGCATCTTGGACAATACGAGAGAGAACATGGAAACCATAGTAACGAACACATCAACAAAGAACTGTCACACCAAAATTATTGCATTGGTTGCAATGACTTTTCAGACGCTTTCAACGCAATGAAAAAGCGTGTGGCTGAGGTTGATAAGATGTACCCACCGGAACGAAAAAGGGCAGACAGAAAGACGGCTTGCTTTCTGGAGATACCATGCCCCAACGAGTTGAGATTGCAAGGTAAGTCGGACGATTTTTTCAAAAAATCATTTGAGATTATGCAAAATTTTTTCGGCGAAAAAAATGTGCACGGCGGTTTTGTGCACAAAGACGAACTACACGAATACAGAGATAAAGACGGCTCGATTAAAATGAGCATGGAGCATATGCACTTGCTGGTTTCGGCTTATGCAGAGTGGCAACAAAAAAACAGGCGAAATGGTCGAACGAAAAGAAATAAACGGAAAAAATTTTGAAACCAGACCTCGGTTGAACAAGCTGAATGATATGATGCAAGAAATGTGTCAAAGTGAGTTTGGTGTTTCGTTCAATACCGGTGAAAAACCACAAAAAAAATCAGTCGAGAGATTGAAAACTGAATCAGCTTTGAGGGAAAAAGCTGATGCGTTGCGTGACGAGGTTTCTGCCCTCACGGAACAAGTAAAAGACTTGCAAACGCAAGCCGACAACATGGTTTCTGCGTTTGCTCCGACACCGACAAAAACTGAAAAAAATATTTTCGGGAAATCGAAAGAAGTGCCGAAATCTGATGCGGAAATGGAATTAGAAAAGCAAATGGCAGCTGCAAAAATCGTGCTGTCAGACAAGGCATCAGTTGAGCAAGACAAGGCGAAAGTTGATCGTGACCAACAGCAGATTGTAGCAGATAAAAGAACACTCTCAGCGAGAGAAGAAGCACTGCATCAAGGACAGAATATCTTGGGCGTATAGTCAATGGCAAAAAGCAGAAATTGTCATTCAAAAGTAAAAAGGTCGTACCGGTTGACGAAAGCAAGTGGATTGTTGTAAAAGATACGCATGAACCAATAATTACTGAAAGGCTGTGGGACGATGCACACGCACGTTTGGATTCTCGCAAGAGAGGAAGTATAACAGGCAGTGTCAACGCATTTGCAGGGCTTGTGAAGTGTGACAGATGCGGTTATGCACTCACTCTGGGTAACAACAAAGCCGGTAAGCATTACTTGTCATGTAGCACTTACAAGCGTAAAGGCAAAGATGCCTGCACGCTGCACTTCATACAGTACGATGATTTATACCAGCTTGTCTTGTCTGACATTCAGAGTAAGCTTAGCCTGCTTCGGGTGAATGAAGAGTTTTTTGCACGCAGATTGCAAGCGGAACTTGACAACACAAGTACATACAAGATGCAGGCGTTGCAGAAAGAGGCAGACGAAGTCAAGAAACGCTTACAGTTGCTTGACAGAAAGTTTGACCAGATGTACGAGGACAAACTTAGTGGAGTGCTTCCCGTTCATAAGTTCCTCGAAATGACGAAGAATACGGAAAGTGAACACCAGCAATTGACCGAAAAACTTGCTGGTTTGGAATCGCAGATTGCAGTGCAAGAAACGGTCGATGACAGTATTTCACGATTCATGGATATTGTAAGAAAATACACAGAAGTCAAGCAACTTGACAGTGAATTGCTTAACAGGCTTATTGACAAGATTGTTGTTGGCAACAAGGTAAAAAGTGGAAACAGTTATACTCAAAGAATCACGATATACTACCGTTTTGTTGGTGATTTGGGGAGTGTTGACCTCTCTAAATGACATATACGGTCGTCAGTTCAAATCTGGCTCCCGCAACCATAACTGCACTGCACAAATGATACAATTGTGCAGTGCTTTCTTTTTGGAAAAATGCCGAAAATGCGTGACTTTTTCGGTTTTATCAAGCAAAAATAGCCTGCTGGGGAGCGTTTTCCTGGCAGGCTGTTTGCATTTCTGAAACAACAAAAAAACGATAGGGTAAAATAAAACGGTAGGTCGAGGTTATCGTTTTTTTGTTAAATCGGCGTATTTCTGCATTTTTTCTTTGTGTACTTATCATTCGATATATGATGAGTAATCTAATGTGCCATAGAATGATTCTATGTCTGTTTCTGATGTTATTTTCGAGCAGTATCGCTTCCCTGCCCGTTTCTTTTTTCCATTTTCGTCTATTACTACATTGCTTCTTCGTTGCCGTTCTATCTGAACTGCATCAAAAATTTCTTTTGATATGATCTCAGGGTGCAACTGCTCTGCAAGATATTGATCTTTCTCTCCACGGTTGTTTTTCCGCTTTCGATTTGGGAATCCATCTGTATAGGTCTTTTTCAGCAGCACATTTCCGATATACTTTTCATTGGTTAGAATTTTTACAACTGTCTGTGTGCACCATTTTTTCTTTCCTGATGGCGTTTGAATTTGCCGATTCTCCAGTTCTTTTATGATAGAAAGAATACTTCCGCCACGAAGATATAAATCAAAAATCAAACGAACAACTTCTGCTTCTTCCGGACAGATTTCTAAAGTGCCGTTCTCATTCTTTCTGTATCCAAAGCATCTTCTGTTGTAAAGAAGCGATGTTCCATTTTGCATTCGCTTTTCAATTCCCCATCGAATATTCTCACTGCGGTTATAACTTTCTTCCTGTGCGTAGGCTTCAATTAAAGTGACAAGAAATTCGCTTTCACATTTTGAAGTGTCAATTTCTTCGTTCTCAAATATAATTCTGGCTCCAATGGCATTGAGTTCTCGAATCAGGCGGATTGTTTCAGCAGTATTCCGTCCAAATCTGCTGACGCTTTTTGTTAGAATGGTATCAACATTTCCGGATCTGCAATCTTTCAATAACCTCTGTAATTCTGGTCTGTTATCATTTAATCCAGTATGAAAATCCAGATAAATATCAATCAGTATCCATCCTCTGCTGTGCAGAACTGTTCTTGTGAGATGAGATGCTTGGGCAGACATACTGCGAAGCTGCTCTGGCTGATTTGTACTTACTCTGCAATAAACACCAACTTTGGATAATCGTGGTAATTCATGGCGAACTGGAATCTTCGTTACGTTTCTTTCATCCACACTGTTTTTTCTCCTTTGTCTATTTTCAATTTCCTGAATAAACTCATTATAGCACACCCTTTGGGAAAGAACAAGGGAAAATCTGCGTAAAATCTCTGTGGATTAGTCTACTTTCAAAAAAATTGTATCATTTGTAAAGTACGTCTAAAAAGCCCGTAATTTCGAGGATTTTGTATTATTTGTGGCGTAGGCTACACACCACATAACCGCACTGCACAAATGATACAATTGTGCAGTGCTTTCTTTTTGGAAAAACGCCGAAAATGCGTGCTTTTTTCGGATTTATCAAGCAAAAACAGCCTGCTGTGGAGCGTTTTCCCAGCAGGCTGTTTGCATTTCTGAAACAACAAAAAAACGATAGGGTAAAATAAAATGGTAGGTCGAGGCTATCGTTTTTTTGTTGTAAAATCAAAATTAGAACCATAACAAATGCCATGCTGGGAAAGCACATCTTCTCAGCATGGCATTTTGTTTCTATGAAATGTAGATTTCTTCGTAAAATCCGCCCATTGACTATTCAAGCCTAAAAAGTTACGCTGTTTCCGATACTTTTTGCATTTTCCATACAATTTTTTGACGGCGAAACATTATCCCGTCAATTGCAATCGCTTTACATATTCCTGCTTCATCTGCATAGAGGAATGCACATATCGATTCAGCGTAATACTGGCATCAGCGTGTCCTAGCAATTCACTCAGCGTCTTTGCATCAAACCCATGGGCAATACAATCTGTGGCATAAGTGTGTCGAAGCAGATGAAATGGAACCTTCCGGATACCACAGAGTTTCAGGATTTTCTGAAACCGATACTGCATCGTTCTCGGTTCTGCCGGTTTGCTTTTCCCAGTAATCAAGTACAAAAAATCCTGCCGCTTTTTCTTTTCCAGCAGTGTCAACAAGAAGGACGGAACCGGAATTGTCCGCACGGAAGTTCTGCTTTTGGGAGAGCCGATCAATACCTCAGAGCAGCCATTTCGATAGATTCTCTGCACCGTTCGTTTTACAGAAAGTGTTCCGTTTTCAAAGTCAATATCGCTCCACTGTAAGCCGCATAATTCACCTACACGCAAACCGGTGAACAAGCATAGCAGAATCGCCAAATCAATGGTCAACCCTGTCTGAAGAAGATACTGTTCCAACTTCTTTCGCTCCTCAGAAGACAGCACATCCAGCTGCTTTTTCTCTGCTTTCGGCATAGTAAAATGTGTTCCACGAATGTGATATTCCTGCACCGCATACTGTTCTATGCTGTGGTAAACACGCATAATGTCCTGTACAAACCGAGCGGAAAGTCCGCCAGTTCCGCACAATCGACCGCTTTGCAGTTTCTCATAGACAAAATCATTCAGCTGATGTGTTGTCATATCCGTGAGATACTTTGTTCCGAGATCCGGAAGAATATGATTGCGAATGATGTTTTCATAGTGCGCATAACTGGACGGTTTCACACGTAATTTTGCCGCAGAAAGCCACTGACGAGATGCCTCTGCCACGGTTAATTTCAAAGCAGAAACTGGCTGGTTCTGCAAAACAGCTTGAAATTGTGCCATCTTTTCCTTTACCTCGGAAAGCGTTCTGGCATATACAAATTTGTATTTCAGCGACCCATCTTCCTTATGACCGATCGGGACACGTCCCTCAAACCGACCGTCTTTTCTCTTGTAAATGTTGCTGCCTCTTCTCGGCATTTGAAATCCCTCCTGACAAGTTTTCGGACTGTTCAAAGCAAGAAAACTCCTGCTTTTTCTCCGATTCTGATGATTTATTCATGAATTTTCAGAAATATATACTTTACTTTTTCTGAAAATCTGCTATAATGATAGCAGATTCGATGCTGTTTTGTCTGAAATTTCTGCAAATAAATGGGCGGATTTTACGAAGAAATCTACATTTTATAGAAAAAACCATGCTGGGAAGAAATGCTCTCCCAGCATGGTTTTTTATGGTTCTGGATTTGTTCCCTGATACGTTCTCAGCTTGTATGCGTTGTGTCAATTTCAATTTCGTGTATTTCTGATCTTATCCTGACTTGTTCCCGCATACAGAAAAAAGGCATCTCAGCTACCTTTCAAATATTCTCCAAAAAGAAAAAAGTGCCGAAAAATCAGCACTTTTTCACCCATCATCCTTACTTTCTTGACATCAATACTACGCACTCAACGTGCCCCGTCCCCGGAAACAAATCCACAGGCTGAACCTGTCGCACCACATATCCCAACTGTTCCAAAGCTGCGCAATCTCTGGCGGCAGTAGTGGCGTTGCAGGAAATCATAACCATCCGTTCCGGCTGCATTTGTACCATCGCCTGGATTGCTGTCGCATCACAGCCTTTTCGAGGTGGATCTACAACGATGATATCCGGTGCTGTTCCCTGTTGTGCCAGTTTGTTGGCAATCTGGCCGGCATCACCGCAAAAGAACCGCGCATTTTGCACCCCGGAACGCGCAGCATTTTTCTTTGCATTTT
>OJOL01001436.1_pt1 | contig 14874 bp, 9 predicted proteins | sample 1598121 | NCBI WGS metagenome assembly OJOL01 (sample SAMN01915219, study PRJEB22387) | human gut metagenome | isolation source: stool | host: Homo sapiens | place: USA
ACACCTCAGGCATCTGATCCTTCAGGTGGCTGATGGGAGAAGGAGTGCGCACGCCGGCCACAACGTCCTCGCCCTGTGCATTGATCAGGTACTCGCCCATCAGCTTCTTAGCGCCGGTGGCGGGGTCACGGGTGAATGCAACGCCGGTACCGGAGCGGTCGCCGGAGTTACCGAAAGCCATCTGCTGGACGTTGACAGCGGTACCCCACTCGTAGGGGATCTCGTTCATCTTACGATAGACGTTTGCACGGGGGTTGTCCCAGCTGCGGAAGACGGCCTTGACAGCCTCGATGAGCTGATCCTTGGGGTCCTGGGGGAACGGCTTGCCCTCGTTGTCCTCATAGATCTTCTTGAAGGTGCCGACCAGTTCCTTCAGGTCGTCAGCAGTCAGGTCAACGTCATTCTTGACGCCCTTGGCTTCCTTCAGCTTGTCGATCTCGACCTCGAACAGGCTCTTCGGGACCATCATGACGACGTCGGCGAACATCTGCACGAAGCGGCGGTAGCAGTCATATGCGAAGCGGGGGTTGTTGGTCTTCTTGGCCAGACCCTCGACAGCCTCGTCGTTCAGGCCGAGGTTCAGGATGGTGTCCATCATGCCGGGCATGGACTGACGTGCGCCGGAACGGACGGAGACCAGCAGCGGGTTCTCGTTGTCGCCGAAGGTCTTGCCGGTGATCTTCTCGAGGCCCTTGACGTGCTCGAAGATGTCAGCGGTGATCTCGTCGTTGATCTGGCGGCCATCTGCGTAGTACTGGGTGCAGGCCTCGGTGGTGATGGTGAAGCCCTGCGGCACCGGCATACCGGCTGCAGTCATCTCAGCCAGACCAGCGCCCTTGCCGCCCAGAATGTTCTTCATGGTGACCTTGTCGCCGCCAAAGGCATCGTTGCCTTCGCTGAAGTAGTACAGATACTTTTTGCTCATGCGTGTTTACCTCCCAAATGGTAGCCGCTGGCGCGAAGCACGGCGGTCTTATCGTTGCTCTGTCTTGTCATACGATAAACATTTCTCTGTGAATGCTAAACTATTATACCAGAATTTCACGTCTATTCCATCAGGCAAATCACCGAATTTGTTTGATATTTTTTGTGCAAACCCTTGCATTTTACTCACTTTTTGGGTAATATAAAATGGGAAAGATTTGAAGAGGATTTTCGAGTTCTGACGCCGTTTTTGGGCAGTTGGATACAACTTTCTATCCATTAAACTCATTGCCGTTCTTGTCTGTCTTCCATCTTTCCGAATTTCTTCTATCTTGGATACAACATTTCCTCTTCCGCAGGGGTCTGCACAGCTTCTGCGAGAGGCGGTTTTGGAGGAGGTTTTTCTCTATGCAGAATATTGATACATCCGCACTGGTTGCCGCAAAGGCAAAGCTCGACGCTGCCGAGGCCCAGCGCGAAGAGGTGCTGCTGCGCCACATCGCAAACGGCGTGGACATCCGCAGCCGCACTGTGGAGATCGGCTCTGAAGTAGTCATTGCCCCGGGAGCCGTCATCCTCGCAGGCACCATCCTGCGCGGCAAGACCACCATCGGCGCAGGCTGCGTCATCGGCCCCAACACCCTCATCGAGGACAGCACCGTGGACGAAGGCACCACCGTCAACGCCAGCCAGGTCTACAGCAGCCACCTCGGCCCCCACAACAACATCGGCCCCTTCACCCATGTGCGCATCAACACCGTCACCGGCTACGGTGTGCATCTGGGCGCTTATGTCGAGACGAAGAACTCCAACTTTGCCCGGGGCAACACCGTCAGCCATCTGACCTACATCGGCGACAGCGACGTGGGCAAGTACTGTAATTTCGGCTGCGGCACCGTCACCTGCAACTACGACGGCAAGGACAAGTTCCGCACTCAGATCGGCGACTACTGCTTCATCGGCTGCAACACCAACCTTGTCGCCCCCGTCACCATCGGCGACGGGGCCTACACCGCCGCCGGCAGCACCATCACCAAGGACGTCCCCCCGCAGGCTCTTGGCATCGCCCGGGAGCGTCAGACCAACCTCGACGGCTGGGCTGAACCGAAAATGGAGGCGTACATTATAAAGAAGCAGAAACTCGAAAAAGAGCAGGGTTAAGTTTTCCGTTTTTGCTCCCCCTCCGACTCTGCCCAGAGCGCCGGTTCCGCATCCGGCGCTTTCCATCTGCCCCGGCGCACGTTCCGCATCCGTGCGCCGGGGCATTTTATGTTTTTTGTGTATCTTTTTGCGCGCGCGTATGTTATAATAACATATTGTTCGAAAACAGATTCAACGTAAAAAAGGCAGAATATATCATATGAACACCAATGACATCTGGCTCATTGCCGGCCTCGGCAATCCGGAGCCGAAATACGACGGCACCCGTCACAACGCAGGCTTTGCCGCGCTGGACTATCTGGCCGGCAAGTGGGGCATCTCCGTCTCCAAGACCAAGTTTCAGGGCCTGTGGGGGCAGGGCGAGGTGGACGGCCACAAGGTCGTGCTCCTGAAGCCCCTGACTTATATGAACCTCTCGGGCGACTCCATCGGCCCGCTGGCGGGCTTCTTCAAGATCCCTGCCGACCACGTCATCGTCCTGTGCGACGACATCACCCAGAACCCCGGCAAACTGCGCATCCGGCCCTCCGGCTCTGCGGGCGGCCACAACGGCCTCAAGAGCATCATCGCCCGCCTCGGCGGCGAGAACTTCCCCCGCATCCGCATCGGCGTGGGCGCAAAGCCCCGCCCGGACTACGATTTGGCCGACTGGGTGCTGGGCAAGTTCCCGCCCGACGACGCCAAGGCCCTTGCCGACCGCTGCCCCGACATCGCAGCCGCCGCAAAGCTCATCATGGACGGCAAGCTGGGTCTGGCGCAGAGCAAGTATAACGGGTAAGGTTTTACTGTATTTTTTCTGAAAGGAGGTCCACCATGTACGAAGCGCTCCTGAAAAACACCCCTGAATATCAGAAGATAGCGGCCAGCCTCGCCTCCCCCGGCCCGGCGGCGCTGTTCGGCCTGCCTCCGGCAGGCCGGGCATTGCTCTACGCCGCGCTCCAGAAGGATACGGGCCGCATCCTCTGCGTCGTCACGCCCGGCGAGGCCGAAGCCACCCATTTTGCCGACGACCTCAAGACGCTGGGGCTCTCGGCGGCGGTGTTCCCGCCCCGGGACTTCATGCTCCGCCCCGTCGAGGGCGCGGGCCGCGAGTACGAGTACCGGCGTCTGTCGGTGCTGGGCGCACTGGCGGGCGGACGGCTGAACGCCGTCTGCGTCCCCGCCGAAGCCCTGCTCCAATACACTGTGCCGCAGGATGAGTTCCAGAAGAACACCCTCACCCTCAAGCCCGGCATGGTCTACAACCGCGAAGCGCTGGTGGAGCGGCTCTTCGCCGCCGGATACGTGCGGCGAAGTCAGGTAGACGGCCCGGGACAGTTCAGCGTCCGGGGCGACATCGTGGACATCTACGCCCCCGATATGCGCCAGCCCGCCCGTGTGGAGTACTGGGACGACGAGATAGACTCTCTCGCCTCCTTCGACCTGCTCACCCAGCGGCGGGACGGTGCGCTGGAAAAAATCTATCTTTCCCCCGCCCGTGAGGTGTTGTTCGGCAGCACCGCCGACACGGCGGAGGCCCTCCGCGCCGCCCAGAAGAAAGCCCGCGGCAAGCGCCGCACCGCCCTCGAAAAGGCCATGGAGTCCGACCTCGCCCAGCTGGACAGCGGCGTCATGCCCGAGGCTATGGACAAATACTACGGTCTGCGGTACGAAACGCCCGCCACATTGCTCGACCACCTGAGCAGCCCCATCTTCATCCTCGACGAGGTGGGCGGCATCCGGGACGCCCAGAAGGCCACCGAGTTCCGCCGCAGCGAAGAGCTGACCGGCCTGCTCGAGGAGGGCGTCATCTGCCCCGGCCTCGATGTGCTCTACCAGACGATGGACGACCTCGCCATTGCGGCGCAGGACCAGAGCACCCTGCTCTGCGAGAACTTCCTGCGCGGCATGAACGAGTTCAAACTGAAAGACCTCATCAACGCCGAGGCGTTCGCGGCCCCCAACTGGGGCGGCGACCTCGCTTCCCTGCGGGAAGACCTCGACCCGCTGGTCCAGCAGGGGTACGCCGTGACCCTTTTCGCCGGCACGCCCAAGGGTGCAGCGGCCCTTACCCGCGATTTGGCTGACAAGGGCTATGCCGTCAGCATGAGCCGGGACGTCCGGCCCGCGAAAGGTCTGGTTCAGGTACTGCCCGGCCACCTCACGGCGGGCTGCACCTTCCCGTTCGCCCGCGTGGCGGTCATCTCGTCCCGGCGTCACGGTCTGGACGACGAGGCCGCCGAAAACAAAAAGCGCAAGAAGAACAAAAACGCCCTGTCCAGCCTCTCGGACATCAAGCCCGGCGACTATGTGGTGCATCAGAGCCACGGCATCGGTATGTATGCGGGCATCCAGCGTCTCGAGGTGCAGGGCGCGATAAAAGATTACCTGAAGATTCAGTACTCCGGCTCCGACGTGCTGTATGTGCCGGTCACTCAGCTCGATTTGCTGAGCCGCTACACCGCCCCCGGCGACGAGGAAAAGGTGAAGCTTGCAAAGCTGGGCGGCACCGAGTGGCAGCGCACCCGCGCCAAGGTCAAAAAGGCCACCGAAGAGATGGCGCAGGAGCTTATCGAGCTCTACGCCCGCCGCCGTCAGGCCACGGGCTACGCCTTCCCCGCCGACGGTGATTGGCAGAGCGATTTCGAGTCCCGCTTCGAGTACGACGAGACGGACGACCAGCTCACCGCCACCGCCGAGATCAAGAAGGACATGGAAAAGGGCTGGCCTATGGACCGCCTGCTCTGCGGCGACGTGGGCGTCGGCAAAACAGAGGTCGCCTTCCGCGCGGCCTTCAAGTGCGTCATGGGCGGCAAGCAGTGCGCCATTCTGGCCCCCACCACCCTGCTGGCGTGGCAGCACTACAACAGCATCATCTCCCGCATGGAGGCGTTCCCGGTGAAAGTCGGACTGCTCTCCCGCTTCCGCACCGCCAAACAGCAGAAAGAGACCCTGCGGGGCCTGCAGGCCGGCAGCGTGGACATCGTCATCGGCACCCACCGCCTGCTCTCCAAGGACGTCCGGTTCCACGATCTGGGCCTTGTCATCATCGACGAGGAGCAGCGTTTCGGCGTCAAGCACAAGGAGAAGCTGAAAGAGAACTTCATCGGCGTGGACATGCTGACCCTCTCGGCCACCCCCATCCCCCGCACCCTGAACATGGCCATGAGCGGCATCCGCGACCTCTCCACCATCGAGCAGCCGCCCATCGAGCGCCAGCCGGTGGAGACGTTCGTGTTGGAATACAATGACGTCATCCTCGCCGAAGCCATGAAGAAGGAGCTGGCCCGGGGCGGTCAGGTCTACTACCTGCACAACCGGGTGGACAACATCGAATCCTGCGCCGCCCATGTCAGCCAGATGGTACCCGGGGCGCGGGTGGGCATCGCCCACGGCAAGATGACCGAGGAAGAGCTGAACCCCGTCTGGCAGCATCTGCTGAACGGCGAGATCGACATCCTCGTCTGCACCACCCTCATCGAGACGGGCATTGACGTGCGCAACTGCAACACCCTCATCATCGAGGACGCCGACCGGATGGGTCTGGCCCAGCTGTACCAGATCCGGGGCCGCGTAGGCCGCTCGGGCCGGAAAGCCTACGCCTACTTCACCTTCCGGCGGGACAAGACCCTCACCGACATCGCCCAGAAGCGGCTTTCGGCCATCCGGGAGTTCACGGCCTTCGGCTCCGGCTTCCGCATCGCCATGCGCGACTTACAAATTCGCGGCGCAGGCAGTCTGCTGGGCCACAGCCAGCACGGCCACATGGAGGCCGTGGGCTATGACCTCTATGTCAAGATGCTGGGTCAGGCCATCGCCCGGGCCAAGGGTGAGCCCATCCAGCGCGACAAGAGCGAATGCCTCGTGGACCTGCGGGTGGACGCCTTCATCCCGGAAAAGTATATTGCCGACGGCCCGGGCCGCATCGAGGCTTACAAGCGCATCGCCGCCATCCAGACCCCCGAAGACGCCGCCGACGTGCTGGACGAACTCATCGACCGCTACGGCGACCCGCCGCCCTCTGTCAGCGACCTCGTGAACGTCTCGCTGGTGCGCGTACAGGCTACCGCTGTGGGCGTCTACGAAGTCACCCAGAAAAAGGACACCCTGCTGTTACAGGTGGAGACGCTGGATGTGGCCATGATTCGCGGCCTGCTCATCGCTTTCAATGGCCGGGTAACGGCAGGAGCCGGCACCAAGCCCTACCTCTCGGTGACTCTCCAACCCGACGAAAAGCCGCTGGAACTGCTGCAAAGCATCCTCAAGGCGATGGCAGACATCCTTGCCGCCCCGCCGGAGGAAAACACCGGCAAAAAATAAATTCACTAGGAGTACACTTATGAAAAAGAAACTCATCGCGCTCGTCTGCGTCCTCGCTCTGGCCGTCGGCCTCGTGGGCTGCAGCCTCTCCACCCCAGATTCCGTAGGCACCATCGGTGAGGTGGACATCCCTTCCGGCCTCTATCTGCTGGCCCAGTTCGATGCCTACCAGACCGCCGCCGACCTCGCTTCCGACGACCAGGACGCCACCAAGGTGTCCAGCTTCCTCAAGGCCACCATCACCGTCGATGACGCCACCGGCGAGACCGCCGTGGTCAGCGACTATGTGGCCCAGAAGACTCTCGAGAACCTCGAGTCCTACGCCGCCATCGAGACCCGTTTCGATGAGCTGGGCGGCGTGCTGACCCCCGACGAGGAGACGCAGGCCGACAGCTACGCCTCCCAGCTGATGGAGCAGAACGGCGACCTCTATAAGGCCAACGGCATCGGCCTCGACACCCTCAAGCGGTTCGAGCGCATCCTCATCAAGAGCAACGACCTGCTCGAGATGTACTACGGCACCGACGGCGAGACCCCCGTCTCCGACGCAGAACTGACCAGCCACCTCGAGGACGAGATGGTCTACATCCGCTATGTGGTCGTGCCGCTCTACAACACCAGCACCTTCGCTTTTGCTGATGACGACCAGAGCGCCCAGATGCTTGAGCTGGCCCAGACCGCCGCCGAGAGCTGCAACGCTGCCACCCCCGATGGAGCCAGCGCCCAGACCTCCGCTTTCAGCGCTGCCGTCGCCGCTGCCCTGCCCGACATCTACGCGGTGCTGGATGGCGAGCCCTCTTCCGACGCTTCTTCTCTCTCCACTGCTCTGCTGGGTTCTGACAACATCGACGCCACCTTCTCCGAGGAAGGCACCGCCGACGCTGTCCGCGCCCTCAAGCCCGGCGAGGCCGCTGCCGTGCAGTATTCCAGCTATGCGCTGATGATGCTCGTCCGTCTCGACCCGCTGGACGCTGACACTCTGGACAGCCTCCACGCACAGGCCCTCTCCGACATGAAGAGCGGCGAGCTGCAGGACAGCATTCAGTCCTATGGCGCCCAGCTGTCCCACGCTCTGGATTCTGCCGCCATGAAGAAGATGCCGGCTTCCAAAATCAAGAACGAGCAGTAATTTTCCTCAAAAATAATACAAAAGCTCCGGGAAACTATTGGTCCCCGGAGCTTTTCTGTTATCATACTGCTTTTCAAATTCCGCTTCCAGCGCCGCGCGCGGATATGCATCGTGCGGCGTTGCTTTTTGTCGGTTTTTATGGTATTCTCTTAGCAGAAAGGCGTTGTCCTGCAAGTGCAGCGGTCATGCTCCCTCCCTCGCGTCACATTGTGCCGCGTCAGGAGGAAGTTCAATTTTTTGTCATCCTCCTGACGGTTCGAATGTTTCTACATGAAAATCTAAGGGAGGATTCCACTATGGAAATTTTGAATACTGTTATTGCTCTGCTCGGCCTTCTGGCCACTGTCATCCTTGGCACTGCCAAAATCACTTGGACGATTGCCCAAGTCTTTTTTCGGGATATGCATCACGCAAAACACTATATCAAAAAATAAAATGGCAAGAAAAATGACCGCCCCTATAGTCTTCCAAACTCCGGCGGTCATGTTTCTCAAAATGTGACACTGAGAGAGGGAGCTGACCACTGTGCAGCCAGCGCCTTTCCTTATCTTTATTATAGACAGCCGTACGTGGATTGTCAAGCACAAGAATATAGCTATCCTACCTTCTCAAATTCTGCTTCCAGCGCCGCGCGGATATGCATCGTGCGGCGTTGCTTTTTGTCGGTTTTTATGGTATCCTCTTAGCAGAAAGGCGTTGTCCTGCAAGTGCAGCGGTCATGCTCTCTCCTGATGTCAAGTCCGGAGGAAGTTCAATTTCTGTCGTCCTCCGGACGGTTCGAATGTTTCTACATGAGATACCTAAAGGAGGAAATCCACTATGGATATTTTGAATATTGTTTTTTCCGCACTGAACCTTCTGGCTACAGTCATCATCGGTGTCATCAATATGACATGGATGATCTCGAGGGATGTCTTTCGGGACAAACCTCGGGCAAAGCACTATTCTAAAAAATGACAAGAAAAATGACCGCCCCAGACTTCCCAACCTGAGCGGTCATTTTTTCTTATAAAATCTGACATCCAGAACGGGAGCTGACCACTGTGCAGCCAGCGCCTTTCCTTATCTTTATTATAGGCAGTCGTGCGCGGATTGTCAAGCGCCAGAATACCCAGAACACAAAAGATAAAAACGGACCGCCCGCTTCGGCCTTTTCAGGCTGGGGCGGGCGGTCCGACGTTTTCTAACGCATTCTGATGCAATCCGACGTTTTTATCCGTTCTCTCAAAAAACAATGCAGATGCATCATTTTTCTTATATTTCGGCGTCATTTCTGCCTTCTGCGGCATCTCAAAGCGGGCAGTTTTTGCATTTTTTAGTTTCCATGATTTTCCAGTTCATGCATCTTTAACTGGTCTGCACCCTAATTATAGAGGAATCGTTCTCCAATGTCAATAGCCCAGCACCTATAAAAAGCCTAAGGGCGAGATTCCTTGCGGAACCTCGCCCCCAGACTATGTGAGATAAATCACTACATGCGCGAACATATAATGTTTATCATTACAGGCCGTGTGCCTGTAATTACTTTTGCTTTAGAAAGGCTGATTACACAGTTGCCTTTGCCTCAACAACGATAACAACGTAATCGTTCTTTGCGCTCTTGTCAGCCTCTTTCTTAGCCTTGAAGGTGTCGATAGAAACAGAATACTTGCCGTTTTCATCAGCCTTAGCGGTAGCCTTCATATCGTCGACAGCGTAGCCAGCCATCTTTCTCCACTTCTCAGTAGAGTTCTGCTCCTTAATGACATAAGCAATGATCTTGCCGTCATCGAAGGTGTAACGACCGGTCAGATCTTCGCCAACCTTATCATCGAGCACGCCAGCGGCTTCCTCAGCCCAGGCGGACAGCTTCTTGCCATCAACCTTCTTGTCGTTGTTGACCTCGACGGTGACACCACGAGTCTGGCCAGCCAGCTTCAGAGCGCTCTTCATGTCATTCTCATTCTTGACAGCACAGCCAGTCAGCATAGACAGAGCCATGACGCCCACGAGAGCAACAGCCATGATCTTCTTGAACATTTTCATAGTGATATTCCTCCAATAAAAAATATTTTTTATTTCGGCAAACCACTACAAGAACTTCGTGGTCTGTCTCGATGGGTTCAGTATAGTGCATTTTCACAAGATTGTCAAGATACGGTATTGTTTTCGGCATTTTGTCCAATCAGAAGCCGTGAAAAATAGCAAACTGCCCGTTAAATGTGCATCCGTGCCAAAATTTGTGCCAAAGATCCCCAAAAGCTGCCCTTTGCTTTACCTTTATAATAAGGGCAACCGCTCTACCTGCACAAGGGAAAATGGCCGAGATCTCGTTCATGCTTTTACTGCCTTTTCAAACTCCGCTTCCAGCGCCTCGTTGACGGCGCGGACGGCGGCGGCATCGGGTTTGATGGCCGTGCGGTCGTAGGTGAACAGGCCGTTCACCTCGTCCTCCACGTCGGTCAGCTGGGTGTACACCAGCGCCGACAGGCCCTTTTTCAGCTGCGGGAGCACCGTCTTGCGCTGCAGATCGCAGTAGCGCTCCGTCAGCTCTGTCCGGCTTCTGGCCGTGCCGTAGCCGTAGGTCTTCCGGGGCGGCTCATGTCCGGGCATGGGCCATGCAATGCCGCCGTACTCGCTGAGGGCCACCGTGCGCACGTTCGGGCGGATGCGGAGCGGATAGAAGTAGTTGTGGATGGAATGCACATCTCCCCCGCCCCGGTCGAACCAGCCGCTGGCCTCGTCCACCGGACGGGACGGGTCGAGGGCGCGGAGGGTCTCGGTGGCTTTCCGCGCGTCGAACTGCCCCCATCCCTCGTTGAACGGCACCCAGCACCCGATGCAGGGGTGCCGACCCAGCGCGGCTACCGTGTCGGCCAGCTCCCGGGCGTACTCCTCCCGGCTGTGGGCGCTGCCCCGGCCCAGAAAGCCCCACAGCAGCTTCCCGTCCGGGGCGCGGCGCATCAGGGGCTGCAGGGCGTTGGTCAGGTAGGTGACGTACCACATCGGGTAGGCTCCGCCGCCGTTGACCATATCCTGCCAGACGATGATGCCCAGTTTATCGCAGTGGTAGTACCAGCGCTCCGGCTCGATTTTGGCATGCTTGCGCAGCAGGTTGAAGCCCAGCTCCCGCACGGTGTGCAGTTCGTGCTCCACAGCCGCGTCGGAGGGCGGGGTGTAGAGGCCGTCGGGCCAATAGCCCTGATCCAGCAGGCCGTTGAGCAGGATGGGTCTATCGTTCAGGAAAAACCGCCGGATGCCTTTTGCATCCTCTTTGCACTCCCACTTGCGGAGGGCAAAATAGCTGTGGACGGTGTCGAAGCCCTCTTCTTCGCCCTGGGTCGTGCCGACGGTCAAATCATAGAGGAAGGGGCTGTCGGGGCTCCACGGGAAGAAATGCTCTTCGGCGATGTTCAGGGTCACTTCGCCGTCCCGGTCGGCCTCGTCGCTGCCCCAGTCCTCGGCGATGGTCACGCCGCCGGCCCGCACCACGGCCCAGAGGTTCACCGCGCCGCCGGGCTTCGAGGTATGGACTTTCACGGTCACGGTCCGTGCGTCGTAGTCCGGGGTGACGGTCAGCGTATCAATGTAATTTTCCGGCACCCGCTCCAGCCAGACCGTCTGCCAGATGCCGCTCTGGGCCGGGTAGAACATCCCGCCGGGCCGGAGGGTCTGCTTGCCTCTCGCCTGCGTTCCCGCACCGGTGGGGTCCTGCACGGCCACCCAGAGGGTGTTGCGGCCCTGCGGGCGGAGCAGGTCGGTGATGTCCAGCGTAAAGGGCCAGTAGCCGCCCCGGTGTCCCCCGGCCAGACGGCCATTGACCTCCACCGCGCAGGCGTAGTCCACCGCTCCGAAGTGGAGCAGGACGCGCCCGCCCTCGCCCGCCGGGGGCGTAAAGGTGCGGTGGTAGTGGAGCCACTGGCCGGGCTGCAGCGTCCGGCCCACGCCGGAGGCTTTTGCCTCGGGCGAATAGGGTACGAGGATAGCGCCGTCCCACTTTGCCGGGAACTCCGAGCTCTGGGTGATGGCGTAGTCCCACGGGCCATTCAGGTTGACGTAGCTGTCCCGGCGCATACTCGGGCGGGGATATTCGGGGAGCGGATGCATTTTAGTACCTCTTTTTCATAAGCTAGTCCGATTTGGCTCTCCTGAAATAGGAGAGCCGGCGAGCGTCAGCGAGACTGAGAGGTTTTATAGGCTGCGGCCAGCTTTTCCAGTGCGGGCAGGCTGCGCTTCACCTTCTCGGTGTCGATACAGTAGGCAAAGCGGACATAGCCCTTGACGCCGAAGGTGTCGCTGGGGACCAGCAGCAGATCGAACTCCCGGGCCTTGAGGCAGAAGGCGTTGGCGTCCTCTTCCAGCGCCTTCGGGAAGATATAAAATGTGCCGCCGGGGCGCTCCACCTCAAAGCCCAGCTCGGTGAGCTTATCGTACAGCAGGTTCATGTTCGTCTCGTAGACAGACAGATCGCTGGTGACGTCGAGGCACTCGGCAGTGGCTTTCTGGATGATGCTGGGCGGGCAGTTGTGGCCGGTGAAGCGGGAGATCTGAGCCATCATGTCCACCAGCACGTCTTCGCCCTCGCAGCCGGGCCGGACGGCCACATAGCCCAGACGTTCGCCGGGCAGGCTCAGGCTCTTGGAGAAGGAGAAGCAGGTCAGGGTGTGGGGGTAGAACGCTGCCGGGTAAGGCACCTTTTTGCCGTCGAAGGCGATGTCACGGTAGGGCTCGTCGCTGACGAGGAAGATGTTGTGGCCGAAAACTTTGCTCTTTTCGGTCAGGATGTCGGCCAGACGGCTCAGGGTCTCGGCGGAGTAGACGACGCCGGTGGGGTTGTTCGGGGTGTTGATGAGGACGCAGGTGACGTTCTCGGTCAGCATCTCTTCAAAGGCGTCGAGATTCGGCTGGAACGCCGGCGCCTGAGGCGGCACGACCTTGAGCACAGCGCCGGTCCCCTCCACATAAGGGCCGTACTCAGGGAAGTAGGGGGCGAAGGTCAGCACCTCGTCGCCGGGCTTTGTCACAGCGCGGACGGCGTGGGCGATAGCGCCCGCCGCACCGGTGGTGGGGAAAATATCCTTCTGCCCATAAGGCAGGCCGAAGGTCTTTGCCAGATGGGCCGCAACGGCGGTGCGGAAGCCCGGGTCGCCCTGACTGGGGCAGTAGCCGTGAAGGGCGACAGGCTCTTCCTCGGCCAGCAGGGTCTGCATGGCTTTGGTGAACTTGTCCGGGCAGGGGACGCTGGGGTTGCCCAGCGAGTAGTCGAACACGTTCTCATAGCCTATCTCGGCGGCGCGCTGTTTGCCGTACATGAAAGTCTCGCGGATGACGCTCTTGTGGCCCAGCATGGCGCGGTAAGTCTCGTTCAGCATAATACTTTCCCTCTTTTTCTTATTGATCCTCTTCCGGCAGAGCGGAGGCATAGCTCTGCTCCACCTTCACCATACAGCAGTATCTCGGGTCCTGCTCCTTGACGAAATTGCACATCTCGGCCAGCCGCGCGTCCTTGTCGCCGGTGTAGCCCGCCGGGAACACGAGGTCGAACAGCACGTTGGTGTGGCTGTCCCCCGGCACGATGCGCAGGTCATGGATGGACAGACGAGGGTCCATCTGACGGGCTTTTTCCATCAAACGGCTCCGCAGGACGCCCACGGCGGCGTCCGACGTCACGATGGGGTCGTAGTGGATGGTGACCTGTAAGTGGTCTTTTTTCAGAAAATCCCGCTCGATGTTGTCGATGATGTCGTGGGCTTCCAGCGGGTCGGCCTCGGCGGGGAACTCGATGTGGAGCGAGGCGAACTGATGCCCCGGGCCGTAGTCATGGACCATCAGATCGTGGACGCCCAGCACCCCCGGGTAGCTCATGACGGTGTGCTCGATGTGCTCCACCAGCTCCGGCGAGGGGCTTTCGCCCAGCAGGGGGCTGAGGGTGTCCATCATAAGCCCCCAGCCCGACCAGAGGATGAACGCCGCCACGGCCACGCCCATGAGGCCGTCCAGCACGTCCCAGCCCGTCAGGTGGGAGAGGACGGTGGACAGGAGCACGGCGCTGGTGGTCAGCACGTCGTTCCGGCTGTCGGCGGCGGTGGCCATCAGAGTCTCGGAGTTGATGCGCTGGCCGATGGTCTTGTTGAAGCGGCTCATCCAGAGCTTGACGCCGATAGACGCCGCCAGCACCCCCACACTGAGCCAGCTGAACACCACTGCCGTCGGATGCAGCACTTTGAGCGCAGATTCTTTCAGCAGCGAAAGCCCGATGGCGAGGATGGTGACGCAGACCACGAGGCCCGCCAGATACTCATACCGGGCGTGGCCGTAGGGGTGCTTTTCGTCCGGGCCTTTGGCCGCCAGACGGAAGCCCACGAGGCTCACCACGTTGGACGAGGCGTCTGAGAGGTTGTTCAGGGCGTCGGCCATGATGGCGATGGAGCCGAACAGCGTCCCCGCCGCCAGCTTGCCCAGACAGAGCAGGAGATTGCAGGCCATGCCCACGAGGCTGGCCAGATTGCCGTAGGCCGTGCGGACGGCGGCGTTCTTGGTATCGTCCGGGTGCCGGACGAACAGGCGGATGAGCAGTTGTGTCATAAAATTCCCTCTCAGCAGGTATTTCGATGCTACCAGTATAGCACTGCACTTTATGGTTTTGAAGTATTTCGGTAAAATTTTTCGGGTATGCAAAGCCCCCGGCGGGGAAGTTCCCTGCCGGGGGCGGAGTTTTCAGCGCAAAGGGCCTTACTTATCGGAAGGCTTGCTCAAATCGATGCTGCGGATGATCTTGCGCACGGGCAGCACGCTCTTGGCGTTCATGGACAGCTCGTCCACGCCCATCCGCAGGAAGGTCTCGGTGAGGGCGGTGTCTGCGCCCAGCTCGCCGCAGATGCCCACCCAGATGCCGTGGCGATGGCCCGCGTCGATGGTCATCTTGATGGCCCGGAGCACAGCGGGGTGGTGCGGGTTGAAGAAGGGCTCCAGCTTTGCGTTCTGGCGGTCCAGAGCGCAGGTGTACTGGGTCAAATCGTTGGTGCCGATGGAGAAGAAGTCGCACTCCTCGGCCAGCTCGTCGGCGATGAGGACAGCGGCGGGCGTCTCGATCATGGTGCCCACTTCCATCTTCTCGTCGAACTTCTTGCCCTCAGCCCGCAGTTCCGCGCGGCACTCGTCCAGCACGGCCTTGGCGTCCTGCAGTTCCCGCAGGCTGGTGATCATGGGGAACATGATGCTCATGTTGCCGTAAGCGGAAGCGCGGAGCAGAGCGCGCAGCTGGGTCTTGAAGAAGTCCTTCCGGGTCAGGCAGATGCGGATGGCGCGGTAGCCCAGCGCGGGGTTTTCCTCGTGGTCGAGCTTCATGTAGTCCACGGTCTTGTCCGCGCCGATATCACAGG
>OJOL01001441.1_pt1 | contig 14842 bp, 15 predicted proteins | sample 1598121 | NCBI WGS metagenome assembly OJOL01 (sample SAMN01915219, study PRJEB22387) | human gut metagenome | isolation source: stool | host: Homo sapiens | place: USA
ATAGATTTGAAAATCAACAAATTTATGGGGTAAGGGGGAAATGCGCTTTTAGAGACTACTTCGTTTATAATTTTTTAGTCTAAAAGAGCGTGTAAAAAATGATTTCTCATTTTTTCACACGCCCTTTTTTTTGCGAATGATGTGACGCAGACGAACTGGGCAAACCAGCTTCGGACACAAAAAAACTGCCGCCGGCAAAACCTGCCGACAGCAGTTTTTCATGTTTCTTATAAAAGTTTGTGCAGCTTACATCATACCCATGCCGCCTGCACCGCCGGCGGGCATTGCAGGAGTGTCTTCCTTAATGCTTGCAACAACGGATTCGGTTGTCAGCAGTGTGCTTGCAACGCTGGTTGCGTTCTGCAGAGCGCTTCTGGTAACCTTTGCAGGGTCCAGAATACCTGCGTCGATCATATTTACATAAGTCTCATTCAGGGCATCGAAACCGAAGCCAATCGGGGACTCTTTTACCTTATTGATGATAACGCTGCCTTCCAGGCCTGCGTTTGCTGCGATATAGTACAGAGGAGCTTCCAGCGCCTTCAGTACAATCTTCGCGCCGGTCTTTTCATCGCCTTCCAGTGTATTTGCCAGAGCTTCTACATCCTTTGCAGCGTGGATATATGCAGAACCGCCGCCTGCGATAATACCTTCTTCCACTGCTGCACGGGTAGCTGCCAGAGCGTCTTCCATACGCAGTTTTGCTTCTTTCATCTCGGTTTCCGTTGCAGCGCCGACACGGATCACTGCTACGCCGCCAGCCAGCTTAGCAAGTCTCTCCTGCAGCTTTTCTCTGTCGAAATCAGAAGTGGTCTCTTCGATCTGCTTCTTGATCTGTGCAACTCTCGCTGCGATTGCAGCCTTGTCGCCTTCCCCGTCAACAATGATGGTGTTCTCTTTCTGAACCTTAACAGATTTTGCACGGCCGAGCATATCCATTGTGGTCTCTTTTAATTCCAGGCCGAGTTCGGAGCTGATCACCTGTCCGCCGGTCAGGATTGCAATATCCTCCAGCATAGCCTTTCTTCTGTCGCCATAGCCAGGAGCTTTAACAGCTACTACATTGAAAGTGCCGCGCAGCTTGTTGACGATCAGGGTGGTCAGAGCCTCGCCCTCTACGTCCTCAGCGATGATCAGCAGCTTTGCGCCGGACTGAACGATCTGCTCCAGTAAAGGCAGGATCTCCTGAATGTTAGAAATCTTCTTATCGGTAATCAGGATATACGGATTGTCCAGAACTGCTTCCATCTTATCCATATCAGTAGCCATGTATGCAGAGATATAACCTCTGTCAAACTGCATACCTTCTACCAGATCCAGCTCTGTCTTCATGGTCTTGCTTTCTTCGATAGTAATAACGCCATCGTTGGAAACCTTTTCCATCGCATCTGCAACCATCTGACCAACTTCATCGCTTGCTGCAGAAATCGCTGCAACTCTTGCAATGTGGTTCTTACCGTTGACCTTCTGGCTCATCTTCTGAATAGAATCTACGGCACACTCGGTTGCCTTCTGCATACCTTTTCTTAAAATGATCGGATTTGCACCTGCTGCCAGGTTGCTCATGCCAGCGCCGATCATTGCCTGTGCCAGAACAGTTGCGGTTGTGGTGCCGTCACCTGCAACGTCATTGGTCTTTGTTGCAACTTCTTTTACCAGCTGTGCACCCATATTCTCGAAAGCATCTTCCAGCTCGATCTCTTTTGCGATGGTCACACCATCGTTGGTGATCAGCGGAGCACCGTAGGATTTATCCAGTGCTACCTTACGTCCCTTGGGTCCAAGGGTTACTCTGACGGTATTTGCCAGCTTATCAACGCCGGCTTCCAGTGCTGCACGCGCTTCTGCGCCGTATTTAATTTCCTTTGCCATAATAAATCAGCCTCCTAATTCAAGTTTAAACTTACGCTTCGATTACTGCCAGAATGTCTGACTGCTTTACAACGATATATTCTTCGTCATCCAGTTTCACATCAGTACCTGCGTACTTGGAGTAAATGACCTGATCGCCAACCTTAACTTCCATTTTCACTTCTTTGCCGTCCACCACTCCGCCGGGGCCAACTGCAATGACTTCTGCCTGCTGGGGCTTCTCTTTATTCTGTCCGGGAAGAACAATTCCGGATTTGGTTGTCTCTTCTGCAACCAGCTGCTTTAATACAACTCTGTCACCTAACGGTACTAACTTCATGATAACTGCCTCCTTATATGAAAATTCATACTTTCGTATTTACTGTTAGCACTCATTTGTCCTGAGTGCTAAACACTATATGTATATTATGTTTCTTCGGTCGATTATGCAACACAGCTGAGCGCCGTTCATGTTCTATTTTCTTTTATTTTCTTTTATTTTCTCGTTATTTCTTTCATTTTCATATCAGGTTTATGAAAGTAGAATTTCATACTTTTTTTAGAATTCCACTCTGCCGCAGCAGGATCCCCACAGAGTATTTTGCATCGTATGGGCAATTTCATTTCTTATACACAAAAAGGCACATGCAAAAGCTGTTACCCTTTTCCATGTGCCCTGTATTTTCCATTCCTGACAACAGAAAGATCGTAGAACATGCATTCTATTGTTTCAGATTTCGAAAGCTGCTTCCCCTATAAAGAAGCTGCAGCCTGCCGATAAACCAGTCTGTCCAATATTGCCAGAATTTATACTCTGGACAGATAGAAAATTCCTTTTATATAGGAAGAAACAGGCTTTTTGTTCTGCTTTTGTTGCTATTTTTTATATCCTGTATCAAATTTTCTGACATGGCATTGGATTAAATTTATTATCCGCTACATATTACTCCAGTATTATTACCTTGTGCACTGCGCCGACAATGCCGCGTGCGGCGAATTGCTGCCGTGCGATCTCCGCCAGCTCTTTTGTCCAGACATCCGCTACCGATACTGTATAGATCACGCCCGGCTCCACCGCAGGCTGCGACCACAGCATCGGATCCTCATAGGCTATGTCAAGGTCTACATCGCCTTTGATGCCCGGGATCTCGCCGCAGCTCGTGTACTGCCACCCAGATATATCACCGTCAACATCAGGCTTGTATTTCTGATCCGGCTCATCATCAAACCGCATTGTACGATAGCCGCGATAATAACGTGCTATCCACAACCGCGTCCCGGCAAACGCATTAAAGTCAAACCAGCGCTCCTTATACACATACAACCCAACATACAGTCCAAAACCGTACCCTGCTGCCGTGATAACCTCCTGCGCCGCACGGATACTCTCCGTCAGCTTTGCAGCACCCAGCGGCCGCAACACGTCCTTGTCCTCTACATCCCACCAGACCATTGTGCCGGTCATATGATGCGATCTCAACAGTTCCACGACCTGCTGTGCTTCCTGCCGCGCTGCGTCCTGTGTAGCTGCGTAGGTATACTTATATACAGACACAGGTATATTGTGCTTCCGGCAGCTCTCCAGATTTGTAGCAAACTGATGGTCTGCCTTGCCCGACCTGCGCACGCTTCGCAGGATTGCAAAGGAAACCTTTGCCGTTGCCACCTGCTCCCAGTCAATCACGCCCTGGTTATCTGATACGTCAATTCCTTTCCACATACTTCTCCTCACTTTCTTCTGTACCCCGCGCTCATCCCTGCGCCAGCATCGTTTATCACGGTCGTTGTTGGGCTGTAGGTTCGCAATGCTTTGTAAGCAGCAAGCCCTTTGGCGGTGAGATTAGTTTCAATAATATCAGTCAATTGATATAAAAACATCAGTCCATTTTCTACCGCCCACTGCTTAAAAGTTTCTTCATCTGGGTATTTTTGTGCCTCAACGGAAAAATATACCTTGCCATCAAACGCACTACTTAGAAATATTTTCCCCCACGCACTAAAGCCATGATTAATTCCAGCAACGAAATAATTGCTCATAAGTACATCTTTCTCGCCGATTGTACCTATATGCAGAGAAAAATTACCTAACGAAAAATAATTAACATCATCCGTGCTCATACCACTTTTATGGAAAGCGTCTTTCGATGTAATTGTTCTTTTACCGATCCTCTGCACATACACTCCCTTTTTAAAGTCCACTTCATCGCACAACCACTGCTGCCCTGATGCATCGGTGTAGTTTCCGTTGTCTATTGTCGGAACGCCCGGAAGCCCGTTTGGTGTGGGGATGATGAGCGTCTGGGCTGGCTTGTAGGGTTCGTAGGAAGTAGCATTCATGGGGGTTCTGGTTATCATCGCCTTGACCTTGCCCTTGAAGGCTGCCGCAGTCCGAAGAAATATTCGGAATTTATCTCCATCCATTATTTCTATTTGTGCTGCATTTGTTCCGACGGAATACCCCAATACAACATTTTTCCCTTTTCTCCATACAACGACATACAGATATACATCCTGTGTGCCTGAATAAATATAATATTTTCCCGCTGTCATCAACGCAAATTCATCATACCCACTTTCAACGTTGCTATTATTCTGTCCAACAGCATAAATATCTGTTTTCCTGTTAACATCAACTTGCACACCATCCGCAAAAACCTCAAATCCATTACCCTTCTGCCCCACCTCAAACGGCAGAAGGTTTGTCCCAGTAACCGTAACCCCTATTTCCCCATCCATCCCTGCGTTCTCTATCTCCTGCGGATAGGACGGGGACGGGGAGGGTGCGCCGCCAGTGTAAGGTTCGTAATCTTTAGACACATTCCCTTTATTAACAATAAGTTTCGAAAACACACCCACCGTTCCTGCTTTGACTGAAACACCTTTATTAATACACAAAATAATGCGATACGTTCCGTCGGCAGGGATGGTAACAACTTCTTGCAACCCATTAGATATGATTACATTGGCAATGGTTACACCGCTTGAATCTCTTATTATAACAACATTGTCTTTTGGAAAAGCCTCTGCTGCTATACAAATTTGGTCTCCTTCCTCAAAAAATCCAATTGGTACGCTTGATGTCTGCCGATATGGACCATCCTCCAAGGCTGTAATAATGATATCACTACCATTACATTCCACTGATACAGAAGATGTATTTTTTAACAACGATGCATCAAGCAGCTGCGCCCCAGTCGTGCTCACCTGCGATGAGATGCCGTGGAGGGTGAGGGAGGTGAAGCGGTTTCCTTTGACCCCCTCCAGCAGGGCAGGGTTGCCTGTAACAACCGTCTGCTCTCCTGCCCCTCCCATGTGATACAGCACGCCCGGCGACGCACCTATATATCCCATGCCTGTAATAAATTCCGGTTCGATTTTTCTCATAGCTACCACTCCAACGCCTGTACTTCAACACAGTTTTCTTCCGCTGCGTCCGCCATAACATACACCGTATCAATTAAATCTCCATACTGCCCTGCACAGAAAGAGACAAGCAGCTGCGCGCCCTCTGACGGGATACGGATCATGCCATCTGTTTTCGTGCTATCCGGTGTTACGCCTACCCAGATGTCCCCTGCTGAAAATTTTTTTATCATCGCCCGGCGGCACTGCGTCCCCAACTGGACAGGGACAATCTTGCCTGCCTGCGTGGAAGCTGTCTTTACGTTTAATTTTTTCATGATACACCTCCATCATTTCACCAAAAAATTCTCCCACTTCTTGTATGCGTCCACATACGTTTCCTGCTTGTCGCCATTATGCGTGATTTCGTAGTACATACCATCAGAAACGTTTGTGCTCAGCAGCGCCTTGTGATTCTGAAGCGTCTTGCAGTACCAGACCACATATACATCATCCTGTGCAATCTGCTTCTGGTCGGTTTTGTCCGCATGGCTGTTGAAATAGTCAACGACAATCTGCTTACTCTTTTCTAAAAATTCTTTGCTTCCCATACTTTCAATCCTCCGTATAATCTTCAATCACAGTAATTCCGTACTCAATGGCACAAGTATTTTCGATGCGGCATCCTCTTGCGTTTTCCCAGCCTTTTGCAAAATATGCAATGTCTGCCGTAGAAAGCAATTCCAAAGATTTTCCCAAAAACCACAGAGGTCTCGCATCCGCAGGCGCGCTCTGGAAAAATGAATCAATAACCTCTATTTCTTCGTTCTCTGCAAAATTTCTCTTTGCGCTGGCAATTGCTTTTTCCCTCTCTTTTAAAATTTCCTCATCTGTTTTGCCTTTCATCGGCTGTGAAATAAAAAGTTTTTTCATATTCTGCCTCCTTATTATTTTATGAGGGCGACCGAAGCCGCCCCAGAATCACGCTTAACCCTGCGCCGGGAGATAATCGGATCACCTTACCCTTTCTTCCGTTCCGTCGCCCTGAGAATCAATTTTATTTTTCAAAACAGAAACATATCTCATCAGCCACTCTGGCACAGGCGAACCCATACGCCCTGCATTTTCAATAATTGATAATATTTCATTGAGGATGTACCATATAGCCACCAGAAGCCCGAAAAACGCTTTCGCAGACACCTCGAATCCTGTTTCTGCGGATACTCTTAAAATCAAATAATCGACAACCATCGCCACAGCAATCACACACAGGTAACCCACCTTTTTTATGATGCCTTCCGCGCCACGTCGGGAACTCCATCCATACGTCGGATCATCGGGATGCTCCAACGATTCCCGCTTGCTTGCCAGCATCCCCGTGATGTAATCGATAATCATCATACCCATGAGCACGCACATCACTGGGAGCAAGATTCCCAACTTTGCCGACAGCCATGCAATAAATGCTGCAACTGCTCCCTGGATTGCAAAATATATCTGTTTCATATGTTCCTCACTTTCTCCCATTTTGGGCAAAAATTAAGAGCCTTTCAGCTCCTGTTTACTCTGTCACTTCTTTCCACTGTCCTTCGGTCCCCATCACTCCCGGTTCCCATACGTTGTTATCTACCAGAGACTCCCAGATTTTGCTCTTATGCCTCACTCTATCGCCCTTTTTATACCCGTTGGTGCTTAACGGTTGCTCCCAGTCCGGGATCACTACGGAGTCTGGGATCAATACTTTGGCAAACAGGGACGGCGCAGCCTCCGGCGTCCATTGTGCCTGCTTGTCGTGATCGGTGAGCACGTTATACAGCACGCCTTTATAATTGACGCGCTGCCCTTTGGTCAGATGCGTCCCGCTTTCCAGCGCTTCCCAGTCAGCATACAAAGACGGCACGCGCATCGCCTGCGCATCTGTATTATCAACCGCGCTGATCTTAGCCTGCCACAGCATTGCTTTCAGATTCTCTTTTGCCTTTTCTGTAAACATATTATTTGCCCTCCAAAATTCCGTTGATTGCATCGATGCCAGATGCGATACTGGATACATCGTTTTCCAATTTTGCCACTTTGTCAGTCATCCCCTCCGGAAGCTCTACCGTTTCAACCTTTTCCATATGTACCGTACATACAGCCACATGGGATTCCGCAAACCCGCTTTCTGTGGTTGCGTCCTCCTGCTCATAATTGATGGATGCTATCACGTCAGGCGTATATTCCAGCCCGGCGAATTTTTTAAATCCAGCGTACCCGCACATCAAGTCGGTTCCTACATAGTACCGCATCACAGCCGTGTTTTCAGGGTCAGAAAACGTGCCGATGATGCTTTTCACATCGCTGCTTTTTATAGAGATTTGCAAGGATTTCCCGCTTTGGGTAATTCCATCGATCTCCAATTCTTTGCCAGATTTAAATACGATTTTTCTCATATTCTTACCTCTTTTCTGTTAGTATTTTAGGTTTTTTCTACATATCCCCGTAAAAATACACTGTGCCGGTTAATCCTACCCCTCGGTTCTCAACAGAGTTTGCTGGTCCGTTTTGAGACTTATTGCCTGCACATCCGGTAATTGTAATAGTCCCAGTTGACGCATCATATCCCAAGGCAGGTGAACAAGTGGCAACAGGATCATAAGCTGCCCTACCTCCATAGTCGCTATCTCTATGTGAGCTTGATGTTGTGGCATTTGTAACTACAAAAGCAAAGTCCTCTGCAGTCAATTTTTCATAGCCGGATATATGGGCAACAGAAAACGATCCATTTCCAACCCCTGATTTAATAACATGCCGATCTGTCTTACCCAATTTTTTTGTTACTGTATCAGCACCAGTGGAGTATGTGATATAAACCCCGTCCTCTCTAGCGTCCATGCCTTTGATCGCACCATTGTCGTTGAGTGAATCAATATTGGTCTTTGCATTCGCAAATCCGTTCGAGATTCGCTGTTCAAGATCGTTCATGTTTTTGGTATTAAACGCATCGCCCTCCTGCGAAACCTGCCCCTCGCTACGGGATACGTCATATGTTACAGTTTCTCCGTTTGCAACATTTCTCAGCAACCGCCGTCCTGCGAATTCCACAAGGCGGGCTTTCCACTCTTTTGGCGTAAACCATGTCTCTGCCATTATAAAATCCCTATTCCTTCCCCGGCGTAGATTTCATCGCCGCAATAATAATAACTGTCCATGACGCGGTCATATACATATTTAACATCGTGTAAAATCCGCTCTATGGCATTCCATTTTTGATAGGTAACCAGCGGCGTATCTGGCGTAACTGGGGTATCTTTCAAGGTACTCCATGCGTCCCGGATGCGTTGTACATTATCACGGATTCTTTTAAAATCACTTACTCGTGGGATTTGATTCTTTTCCCACGTTTTCGTTGTTACAGTTATCGCTAAAATTCCAGCAATTTCCCGGATATTCCCTTCAATCCTGTTCAGGTCTGAGGCATTCAGCGCGCCTTTCATTCCTGCAGCCCATTCTTTTTTCTCCGTTTCCGTGATTGTCCCCGCAGCATATTTTTGCGTAAGCAGTTTTGCCCGCTCCACATCCTCCTGTGTACGGTCATATATCCATTCCATCAGAAAATCCCTACCTCCTCGTCCGCATACAGCTCTCCGGAGTAATACTCTTCCGTCGTCAACTTGTAGTACCCACGATATTTTGCTGTCCCGATAAATCCCCCCACAAGGTCAATGCTGATGGATTCGATACACGCAACAAAATTGCCGTGAGCCTGCAACGTATTTTCAACTTCCGCCCAGTCCCCCGCTTTTTCTTCCGCCGCCAAATGCCGCGTTTGAATGATCTGTTGGAGCTGGTAATAATCAAGAATGTTATCGGCTACTCTCTGCGCACTTTCATAATTCAGCAGCGTCCCGGTAAATGTTTTAGTGCTCCGCACCTCTCCGGATTTGATATACTCAATGCTGGAGAGAACCGCCAATTCCTCGCCAACATACTTTCGACCCACGATCGTGACCTCTGTGCGGGTATCCTCTGCAATTTCCAACACAACATAATAGGGCATCTGCTTGACGATCCTGCCTGCCGACGCGGACATATTAGTCGCCGGATTGGTAAGCTGAATCGTATGCACGCCTGGTCCATACGTTCCTTTCGTGATCTCGCTTTCCGTTTCATCCAGCACCCATGTCTTGTATTTCACATTCACATCTGACACATACGGATCTGTTTTTAAGGACGTTGAAAACTTCCGGCTGCGCGGGATCGTTACCGATGTTCTTCGGTTCGCCTTCCGGATCTCAATGCCAGATTTTCGGGATGTGTTTGAAATCGCCGCACAGGCGAACAGAACTTCCCTCAGAGCCTTCTGACAGGATTGGATTTTCAGTGTTCCATATAGTGGCATATTTGCCACCTCATTGTCCACCGTATAGTCCACAATCCCAGCCGCCCTCATGATCTCATCAATCACGCTTCCCGCCGGTTCTCCTGCATAAATTCGCCCGTCCTTAAAATCGACGTTTGCCAACATACCTTTGTAGTCGATTGCGGATATTTTGCTGACATTCTTAGTTGTGCTGTTGGAATCCATAAAAAATACGCCCAACGGCATTTCCACGCCACCAACGATCTCATAGGGCAGCATTTTTTGTTTTTTCTGCAGGGTTTTATGCAATCCATTCGGATTGCCGATGTTAAAGGTATCATCAGGATCAACAAAATCAAAGGTAAGCTTATCCGTCTTGATCTGGTTACTGATCGGATCTGTGTCATTCACAAGTTTCGCGTTTTTTATAACCTCCGGTCCCCAGATATACGTTGTGCCGTACTCAATGTAGTTCAATTTTACATTGCGCCACGGCAGGGCGCGAATAAAGCGGATCTCAATCCGTCCATACTCTTCCACTTGATTTTGAGCAAAATAATCCAGCTTGTCCGGGAAAAAGCGCTGCCGTGATTTATATGTGCCGCTCAGGTCATACCATGTCACTTCCATCTCAAGCGGATACGTTTCAGAAAAACAGAATGTCAATCCGACCGAAGTATGGTTTTCTGTAAAATCTATCTGGATCACAGGCTGTTTTGCAAAGATCCCATCTGCCCCGGATTGTACGCTGGAAAAAAACGGGATGTCTGTTGGATGATCCGGCATCTCGTGCAGGCTGCCATCCAGCGCAAAAAAATTGTGCTCCAGAGTGGCATAATCAGGCGGACAGTTCCTTGATTTGAGTAGCCCGATATTTCCAAAAACCGCATTTGTTTCGGAGCTTTCTTTCGCGTCCTGCAATGCAGTTGTGTCATAAAGTCCATATTCCACAAAAAAATCTGTTGTCATCCCGGCCTCCTTGCCGGCGCCTGTGCTGTCATCTTACAGGTAAAACCTTTAAACTGCGAATCTCCCACCAAAATTTTGGAGTATTCATCGGATACAGATGAAATATACCCGGTAAAACGGTATACACCATTTCCTGACGGCAGCTCAAAATCGTGAAATTCAGCTAGCTCCGTCATCTTATCCCAGAATGCGTCATAGTCTGTGGTTTCCCCGAAAGCCGTGCTTGCCCCGACGGTAAGCGTGAAGTTGTAATACACTCCGATCAGCTCCCGGTGGAGCACGCCATCTTCTGTTCTCTCTGCGTACTTATCGAGAAAATCTGCGCTTCTTTTCAGGGACACCATTGGCAGATCAAAATATGTCCCGTCCACTATGATGCCCTGTGTAAATTTCATATCAGACCACCCCCAATACTTCTACGTTGTATCCCTGCCGGGACGCTTCCTTCAAAATATCCTGCAGCGTCAACCTTGCGAACTCCTGACCATCCACGTTTAAAGATATCGTAGGGTTCAGTCCGCCATAACCGCCTCGGTTCATCACATTTTCCAATGCCTGTTCGATTGTGGACAGTGGCGCTTCGATATTGGTTCGCCCTACAGGTTGGTCGCCCAGAATAGCCAAGAAAGGATTCCCGCCATGAATCACAGCGCCAGACGCAAGTGCAGGAATACTATTTAAAGTAGCAGACGCGTCATCCATAGACATTGCCATTGTAGAGGCACTTCCACCACCTTTGCTGCCTCCGCCGAGCATCCCACTGATTGCGTTTCCGATTCCACTAAATCCGCCGATGGAATCCCAAAGCTCGCTTAACTTTTCCTTTATTGAGTTAAATATACCTGCAACGAAGTCTCTTAACGCATTTAATTTGTCTTCAATTGTCTTCTTCGCTTTATCAAATATATCAACTGCAGTATCCCAGGCGCCTTTCCAATCCCCATCAATCAGCTTCCTGATAAGCTTAAACACATTTTCAAGCGCTTTTCTTAAAAATTCGCTTAGTTCGTTAATGCTTTGCCAGAAAAACGCAAAGATTTCTTTCGCATTTTCCCAGCCCTCTGCCCAGGGACGGAGAACGAACGTGTCCAGAAACGCCATAAAGTTAGTAAAGCCGTCAATGATAAGTTGCACGCCTTGGAGCAAGATATCTACAAGCAAGTTAAACACCTCAACAAGGAGGATTCCAACATAATTGATGATCCAGTCCAATATGGGCTGAATAATCGTTTCCCATGCGGATTGTAAAAGGGATGTAATATGCCCAATCACGCTTGACAAAACAGCCACCAGCGGTACAAAATGGTCATTCATCAGCGAGGACATTTTTTCGGCGATCCTGTCAATCGTAGGCTGTATATATTGATTCCAGGCGTTCATTAGATTTGTAATAATACTGCTTATACCGTTTGCAAAACTGTCTACAAACGGCTTCACGTACTCATCATACATTCTATTTATGTATGCAAAGCAGTCATCAAGCGCCTGTTTAAGTCCTTCCAGGTATGTTGCGATGCTTCCAAAAAGATTTTCAAATGCCTGCTCAAAAAGCGCTGCGTTATCTGTAAACGGCTGGATGAGCACTTCTAAAAAGTCTCGCACAACTTTCGCCAGCAATTCTAACATACCGCCAAGTGCGCTAAAAAAACTTCCAAACAGCGCCGTTGCCATCCTGATCCCAGCCTCACTGGCAAGAGCCTCACACACCTCTGCGATTCCGATAAAAAGATCCTCCAGTAGCTGATTGATTTCTGCGCTAATATCAAACATTTCAATTAGCCACTGCTTAATCTTCTCTTTATCTTCCTCTAAATATTGCCCGAATCCGCCGATGAGAAACGCTGCCAAGCTTAAACCTACACTTACGAGCATGCCTGCAAAGCTGCCAAGCATCTCCACGAGAGACATCACCCATCTGTCAGCCGCCCCCAGCACATCCGGATCTGTCCAGATGTCAATCATGGCTGTTTTGATCTGTTCCAATCCCTTCCGGATTGTTTCGAGCCTGTCCGTAGGATCCCCAAGTGCTTTAAAAAAGCCATCTGCGAACACGTCACGCACCTTTTCGAGATATTCCAAAATGGGAGAAAGCTTTTCTTTAATGCCGTCTAACCAGTCAACTACTTTGGAATCCACCGGCACTTCCTCGAACATATCTTTCGGCTGCGTGCCGGATGCTCCGCCTCCGGATGAATCCTGCTTCTGGAGCACATCCAGATCATCAAACTTTGCCAACGCCCCCGCTGCCTTTTTTGCAGCTGAGCCAGTTTTATTTAAAGAACTGTTATACGAATCCTGAATCTGTTTTGCCCGCACAAACGTATTCTTGCCACCAAGAATTGCAAAGAACTGACCGATATAGCTGATCGCTTTTGCAATCGCATTGATCAGTTGCGTCAGCCACGGAATCACCATCGAAACGATCGGCGCAAACGCTGCCGCAAATGAATTTCCTAGCGTCGACATCGCATTTTTCAAGGACTGCACCGTGTTGGCATACTCATTTGAATATCCCATCAGGTTTGTAAAGCCTGTTTTCATTCCTGCTATCATGGCATTGAACGCTTTGGATATCCAGTTGAAGATCAACAGGGACAGCATAATTCCTTTCAATCTGCTCGCCATCGTGGAAAACAGAGAACCCGTTTTCTTCGTACCCTGATTCATCTTCCGGTATGTTTTCTTACTTTCTTCCCCGACCTGCTGGATTCCTCTTTTCAAATCCAACTGCTTCTGTCCGGTGTTTATCAGCTGCGCTTTATAGTCCTTTATTGCCTGTTCTGCACGCTGCCACTGCACATATGCTTCATCATAATCCGCGTCCCCGAACCCCTTTCCCTTCCGGTCAAGCTCTTCGAGAATGCCTTTATAGTGCGCTGCCTTCTCAGATAGGTTATCCCAGTCTTTTTCTGTTTTCTGAAAGCTGGTCATATCCACTTCGCCCAAACCAGCGCCTGACGGCTGCAGGACGGAACTCACTTTTTCCTTCAACATTCCGAACATCTCCGGAATATCCTGAAAGCTCTTTTTGATAAAGGCAATCATATTCTGGGTAGGCGTGAGCTGCTGCTCTATTCCATCCGCCGCGTTATCTCCGAGCCCTTTCGATGCATCATTGACTTTCTGTGTTTCTTCCGCCATGCTGCGCATCGCCTGTTCGGTTTTCTGAGCTGTTGCAGACAGTCTCTCCTGCGCTGCTTCCATCTCATCGGTATTTCTGGAAGCATCTTCAATCAGATTCCCGCCCCAGTCAAACACCTGCCCATTGTTCATGTGAATTTTGGTGTTCCGATGCCGCTCGGTATCCTGCATAGCCTGATTCAAGCGCTGCGTTTCTTCTGTTGCCTTTCGTGTTTCCCTGGCTAAGTCTTGCACCCCGCCGGCTGCTCTCTTCGCAGATTTTTCGGTGCTGTCATCCAGCTTTATATCCTGCACCGCTTTCTCTGCATCGCCTGCTTTTTTCTCAACTTCGCCCAGGTCCGCTTCCAGATCAACGACTCCGCTTTTGTCGACAACTGCTTTTAACCGGATCTCTCCATCATAGGTCATTCCATCACCTCAATCCCGCCAGCTTCAAAAATTCCTCTGTTGCCAGCCTATCTTCGTTGGTCTCTTCCTCCTGCGCGCCGATAGCGTAACGCCGTTTTGCTTTCCGATAAAATTCTTTCTCATCAGCGCTCATTTTTCCGGTTACGATCTTGCCGCGGATATCTGCAACACGCGTAAACGCACACTCATCCAGTGTTGTCAACAACCCCATAAATACCCAAAAGTGTATTTTCACAGTGTTAAGGTCTATTCCGTATTGCTTTCTGAATGCGCTGTAAATCCTCCATTGATCCATGTCCCAGTCCATAACCGGGGTCGAATCTTTTTCCGATTTTTCGCTGTTGTCCGTATACCAGCCGCCGAGGAACCATTGAACCCCGTCTGTGATCTCCTGTGCGGTTCCCGGAAGTTCAAAAAAGAGAAGGTCAGCCATAAGCCATACCTTCTCTCTCTCAGAAATCTCATTGTCTGTGCTGATCTGCATCATCTGGATTCCAATCTGGAAATCCGGATCAATCCGATACCCATGCCATTGCGTCGGAAGCGGATCGAGCAGGATGTTAAACATCACCTTCGGGCTTTTTGGTATTTGCCCCTTTTCTCCGGCGGTTATACTTCTCTGCCATCCGTCTGTTCCGCTCCTGTCCAAGCGCATGCAGAACATCGCCGATCTGTTCGATAAAGTCCATAATCAGTAATTCATCCGGGACAATTTCGCCGAACACTTTCCTGCAGCAGCCTTCCCCAAAGACCTTGTCCAGACGCTGGCAGCATTCCTGATACGTTTCC
>OJOL01001446.1_pt1 | contig 14820 bp, 9 predicted proteins | sample 1598121 | NCBI WGS metagenome assembly OJOL01 (sample SAMN01915219, study PRJEB22387) | human gut metagenome | isolation source: stool | host: Homo sapiens | place: USA
CCGAGCAGTGCGGAACACCACATCCAGAACACCGCGCCCGGGCCGCCTATCGCAATAGCGCCCGCCACACCGGCAATGTTGCCCGTGCCCACTGTGCCGGCCAGCGCCGTGCATACAGCCTGAAACGGCGTCATGGAACCGTCCGAAGCATCTTTTTTGCGGAACATGCGCCCTGCCGTGGTGCGCATGGCATAGGGGAATTTGCGGATCTGCAAAAAGCGCGTGCGGAAGCTTAAAAGCAAGCCTACGCCGATGATGCAGACCATGGCCGGAACACCCCAGATAAAATCGTTCACCGCTTTGTTTACGGCAGCTATGATCTCTAACATGATCTTCCAACTTTCGTTTCTCAAATTTGATGCGTTTTTCACTTTTCTTTCAGGCAAAGTCGAAAAACGCAGAATAATATTTTTTATTATACACACATATGCAAGATGTAGCAAGTAAAAATGCGTATTTCTTTCGCACAAGGTCGGAAGACAAAGGTAATTTGTTGAATCGATCAAATACATTCAGCTTTATAAATCTTTTAACCGATAAAATCTATCTTAAAACAGAAAAAATCCACAAAGACCGAAATCTTTGTGGATTCCTTGGCGCGCTTGAAGGGACTCGAACCCCTGACCTACTGGTTCGTAGCCAGTCACTCTATCCAGCTGAGCTACAAGCGCATTTCTCAAACAGCTTCATCATTATAAGCTCAAAAGTGCAATATGTCAACCCTTTTTTAAAAAAAACTTCAAATTTTCTCCGAAAATCTTATTTTAGCCAAAAATACTTGCATCGGCACTTTTATTGTGGTATTGTTTGACCAAAGACTTTATTCGTTCCCTTTACACCAACTCGATTTCATTTAGGAGGCGTTTACTATGATCGATCTTACCGAATTTGAAAGCCGTGCAGTGCCGCTTCGCGCACTCGGCGTTGTGGTCTCGCAAAACGGCACGCAGCTGGCCCGCAAGTTGTGGGACGATACCTGCCGCCGCAATGTGTATTCCGCAAGCAAAAGCTTCACTTCTATGGCAGTCGGCATTGCGCAAAAAGAGGGCCTGCTCTCCATCGACGAAAAGCTCACGGACGCATTCAAGGATGACCTGCCCGAAATCGTTTCCGACAACTTAAAGGCCGCCACGGTGCGCGATTTGCTCACCATGTGTCTTGGACAGGAAAAGAGCTTTTTAATGGGCGGCGAACGCCCGTACTATGAAGACCGCAACTGGGTGCGCCTTGCGCTTCGTCAGCCGTTCGTGTACGCGCCGGGCGAAAAATTCGTGTACAACAACGTCGGCCCGTACCTTGCCGGCATTCTCGTGCAGCGCCGCGCGGGCTGCGACCTTGTCCATTACCTGATGCCGCGCATGTTCGCGCCGATGGGCATTCAGCTGCCCACATGGGAAAATGACCCGAACGGTCAGACCTTCGGTGCAGGCGGTCTGTTCCTCACCATCGACGAACTGCACCTGTTCGGTCAGTTATTGTTGCAAAACGGCGAATGGAACGGCAAGCAGCTCATCCCCGCCGAGTGGGTCAAAGAAGCAACCTCAAAACAGGTCGAAAACGACAGCGAGGGTTACGGCTACCTCTTCTGGGCAGGCCCCGAAGGTTCCTTCCGCGCCGACGGCAAATACGGCCAGTTCGTCATTTTGATGCGCGACAAAAACGCCGTCGTCACCGTCACCGCCGAAAGCCGCGATGCCGGTGCACTGCTGCGCGCCGTCTTTGAGGAGATCTACCCACAGCTTTAAAATTTGAATCACAAGCAAAACGGCGCCGCACAGAGATAATTTACCCTGTGCGGCGCCGTTACCGCATGCTCCGTATTTTCCGTATTGAGCGTCCTTTCGCAGCGCTTTTCAGCCTTCCGCAGCTTCTAACAGCTCAGGCTCGCTCGTTTCAGTTGTTTTATTATATTTTTTATAATACTTTGTTGTTTTCTGACGGTACAGCATCAAAAGGCCGCGCACGCAAAGCTCCGTCCCCATGGCCGTCCACATGCCCGGCAGACCGAAATTGCCGACGAGCAACAGGGCAAGCCCGATGCGCACCACCCAAATACTGCCGAGGTTCATCATACTCGGCACGAAGGTATCGCCGGTGCCGCGCAGTGCACCCGCCGCAACGATGGAAACGCCGTACAGCGGTTCAGCCAGCAGCCCGATGCGCAACGCCTGCGCCGCAAGCGCGCGGACGGAGAGATCGGGCGTCAAAATGCTGAATACAAACGGGCACAGGAACATCATCAAAAGTCCCGTTATCGCCATAAAGCCCGCGCCCATCACGATGCAGATGTTGCCGTAGCGCTTGGCAAGGTCGGTCTTTCCCGCGCCGATGTTGCGCCCGACGAGCGTCGTCGCCGCCGAGCCGATACCGTAGCCCGGCATGTAGCACAAGCTCTCTGCCGTCACGGCGAAGGAATTTGCCGCGATGGAGACTGCACCGAGCGGCGCAATGATCATGGTCGCGACAACCTGCGCGCTGCACATGGCGATCTCCTGCACGCCGACCGGCAGACCGATCTTCAGCGCTTTTTTGAGAATTTCCGGGTCAAAGCCGTGCTTTTCGGTCTCTTTGCGGTTGAGCCGCAAATGCGGGTTGCACAACAGGCAGCGCCACGCCATCGTCAGGCTGATGACCGCACACGCACTCGCCGTGCCGATGCCCGCACCCATCACGCCGAAATGCGGAATGAAAATGGTATTGAACACCACATCGAGTAAACACATGGCGGCGTTTAAAATGCTCGGCGTCAGCATATCGCCGCTGCACTGCAAGTACGACGAGTTCAGCGAGTTGATCTGCGAGAACGGGATCATCAGCGCGTACACCATGAAGTATTTCGAGGCATCGTAACGAATAGCCGGGTCGCCGCCGAGCCACGTCGGCAGCATACTGTGGATGGAAAGCCCCAACGCGCACAAAATCCCTGCCACGCACAGCGCCGTGCACAGGCCGTGACGCACCACGCTTCTCGCTTCCGCATCGCGTCCCGCGCCGATGTTATGCGCCACCTGCACGGAAAAGCCCGCCGAAACAGCGTATGTAATGCCGCCCAGCAGCCATGTGCTCGTGGATACCAGACCGATCGCCGCCGAAGCGTTCGCACCGAGCGAACCCACCATGGCGGAATCGATATACTGCATCACGATGGTTGTGATCTGCGTTAAAATAGCCGGCAGGCTCAGTACCCAAACTTCCTTCACCTGCGGCTTCAGTTCATGCCAGCTTATTTTTTTCATGTCTCGCTCCCCGTTTCTTCAAATTCCCCTGTTGTAAAATAGCGGTGCATCACGCCGGAAAACCGGAACAGCTCCTGCACAAATTCCGGGTCTTTATCTTTAAAATACAGCCGAAAAAGCCGTTCCTCTGCCTCATACACGGGCTTTAAAACCTCATTCGCGTAGTCTCTGCCCGCTTCTGTCAGCGTTACGGAAAGCTCCCTGCGCTCGCCGGGAATGGGGCTCTGCACCACAAAGCCGCCCTTTTCCAGCTCTTTGATCAGCGTGTTCACCGTCGTTTTCGGGAATCCCCAGTCCCAGCAGATCTGCTTTTGCGTGTGCCCCTCGCCGTCGTTCAGCGCCGAAAGCAGCCACAGCATATTCGGTTTGATCTGCGCACTTTTCGAGAACACATCGTAAGCTGCGTCTATGCCGTACACCGCCTTGCCAAGCTGCCGGAAAAACGCATATCGTTCCATTTCGCTCCACCCCGCTAAAATACGAATTCGTATTTTATTTTAGCACGGGTCCGTACAGGTGTCAACCACGGTGTCGTGTAAATCGTAAATATTTTTTGAATAAGAATGTAAAACCCCCGCCCCGGGTACCGGCACAAAGCCGATTTCCGGGGCGGGGGTTCATTACTTTTAGGTTTTCACTTTACTTTTCGTGTCTCTTCTTTTTATAGATGAGCACCGCTGCAAGCGCGCCTCCGCTCAGCACGAGCGCCGCGCTACCGAAAACGACCGGCAAATTGCTGCTGCCTGTCTTCGGGTTATTGGGATCTGCCTTCGGCGCCGGAGTCGGCGTAGCCGTCGGTTTTACCGTAGGCGTCGCGGTCGGAGCCGCCGTCGGGCTTGCAGAAGGCGTAGCCGTCGGTTTTACCGTAGGCGTCGCGGTCGGAACCGCCGTCGGGCTTGCAGAAGGCGTAGCCGTAGGTTTTGCCGTAGGCGTCGCGGTCGGAACCTCCGTCGGGCTTGCAGAAGGTGCAGCCGTCGGTGTTGCCGTAGGCGTCGCGGTCGGAGCCTCTGTGGGCTTTTCCACCAACGCGGTGATGGCATTTTCAATAGCCTGCGCCATTGCGTCTACCTTGTCTTGTTCCGTTATGTTCTTGTCGCGCACAACTGCGTTAATCGCCTCTTCCACTGCGGTGAAGTTTGTATACGCGTCTTTATTCAGCGCATTTGCTTTCGCAATGGCCTCGTCCACTTTCGTGTAGTCGGCAGGTAAATAAGTCATTGCAATCGTCTGCGTGTGCGTCGCCGTATCAGATGTAATCGTTATATTGCCGGTGTATGCTTTGCAGTTATCGGCTGTTACTTCAACAGGGTAAGTTCCTGCTTCCAAACTGACAGAGCCGGTAACCTCCTGACCATTCACTTTCACAACAACATTAGTCAGACCGTCTGGCGTTACAACGAAAGAAACCGGATAGACAGCCTTTGTGATAAAATGGACATTTTTATAAAGTGCAAAGTACTGAGTACCGCTGGAAAGCAGGTCAATTTCTGTTCCTTCCGAGTCTACGGCTTTTGCATAGTTCAGGTGATAGCCATCGGCAATCACAGGCACACTTTCATCGAAAATTGCAGGGATATTATTCTCATTCGTATTCTTTGCATCAATCTCTGCTTCTTCTACGGTAAAAGTACCGTTACCGCCCATGGGGGATTTACCGTCAGTGGTTACTTTGGCGCCGCCTTTGATCAAAATATTGCCTTTTGCCCATATTGCACCGTCCGCAGTAGAGGTACAGTTTACCTCGCCGCCGTTAACCGTCAGATTGCCCCTGGCAAACAAAGCGGGATAATAGCTTGTTGCTTCCACCTTAGATGCAGCAAACTCAATATCACCGCCGTTTCCTTCGTTATCTTTCCTGATAAATGCTCCGTTGCGTTTGTCCTGAGTCGCCTTAAGCGTAACATCGGCGCCGTTTACAATCTTCAGCCTATGGGCATCGATTCCGGCATACAAGCCGGTGGAATTCACTGTTGCCCCGTCAATTTCGACCATTCTTCCGGCTATGCCCAATCCGCCTTCAGCGTTTATTGTGACATTTGCTTTATCGGAAATCTTGACGTCAGCCCCTGTGCTAATTCCATCGTAGTTTTCCCCGATAACGTTGATCACCAGTGTTCCGTCGCCGGTAATCTCGACAGAATTGCTGTAATTGAGGTATATTCCCACTCCTCCGCCGGGATAGGTTCGGGTAATGCTATTTGTCCCGGTCAACCGTATCTTCAACGTACTGGGGATAGTCGTTTTAATACCGTAGTCTGACATGGTGTCGTTGTCAAGGGTAGCATTGTTCAAGGATAAGGTGTGCGTGGCCGGGTCATAGCTTACTGTTCCACCGCAAAGATTATCCTTATTTTCAGACGTGACCTGTACGCCGTCTACCCAGATGTCGTAGACTGTGGGTTCCGCTGCCAGTGCTGTGGCAGGCAGAAGTCCAGCTACCATTACAATGCTGAGTAGGATTGCAAATAGCTTTTTCTTCATAACAGTTCCTCCATTTTAAATTTCCAGAACGTACCGTATATACTGTTTCTATTTTAATCATATACGAAGTTCAGCCAAAAATCAACCTATTTTCCTTTCTTCTTTCTTAAATTTTACGTTATTATTCACAACAAGAATTAAAAATCCGCATTCCCGGTGTTTGCGGAAATGCGGATTTAATTTCTATGAATTTATACGGTTTAGCTATGGTTTAAAACGCATTAGCCCATACCGCTGCCGCCGCAGGTCGCAAACGGAATCATCGTCTTGCCGGCAAAATCAGAACTTTCCGCCGCCACCGCCGTGGGTCGTGCCGGAGGACGACGTGTGCGTTGCGGAGCCGCCGGAAGAATCGTTGTCCTTCGGCTTTGCCGTGCGGTTCACGTGCGAGTAGAGGAACACGTCGTTTGCATACGCCACGTTCATGCTGCCGGGGCGCACATAATCCGACGCTGCCGCCTTACGGCGCACGGTTTTGAGCTGCCCGCGCATAAAGCCCGTCACAACAAGCGCCGCGACGAGGCCGATAGCAAGCGAAACCAAAATCGCCGGGCCCCACGGGAAATTCCCCACGGTGCTCTCCTCGTACGCCTCACCTTCCTCGTAGTAACCGCTCTGCACGCCCGAGATGTAGCTGTCGCACATATCGGCATACGTTGAAAACGCGTCATAATAGTAGCCGCCGCTGAGGTCGCTCAAAAACGCATCCTCCATATTGCCGCGCCGCGCATCCGTAATGGCCGTAATGGCGCTGCCCGTCGTCGTTATGTACCAGTCGCGCTCTTCCATGCTGATGAGCAGCAGAACGCCGTCCGGGTTATACTTATACGAATTATAATCGTAAAAATCGTCCGCATATTCACGCGGTGTCTTGTCGCCGATGGAGTCTTCCGTCACAACGGCAACGTCCACGCTCAGCCGGTCGCTGATCTCATCAAGCTTCGCGAGCAGATTACTTTCTTCCTCGCCCGTCAAAAGGTCCGCGTTGTCGATCAGGTGCGGCGTGTAGTCCTCCGCCGTATCGGCAAACGCCGGAACAGACACAACGACACATAAAAGAACGGCGAAAAATACCGATAAAAGCTTTTTATTCATTCTCCGCACCCCCTTAGAACAGCCAGAACAGGAAATAGGCAATCAGCGCAATCACGCCGAAGCCTGCCGTAAGCCCGCCAAGCCACTTAAAGTACAGCCCGTTATCCACCGGCAGGTCGCCGACAAATTTGCCGGTCTGCCCGTTCATCGCAAAGAGGTACTTTTTGCCCTTCCATGTCGTGTTCAAAAGCCACACGGGGTAAAGCGCGTACTTTGCCTTGCCGTTGTGCAGACGAATGGAGGAATTCTCCGTCGTGACGGAGTGATACCCCTTCACCGTGGAAGCGAATGCGTCTTCCGTGGAGCGCTTGATGCGCTCGTTGGCGCGTTCGATGCTCTGCTCGGCCGTCACATCGTACTTGTCCGCAAGGTAGCCCGCGAGATACGCCGTTTTAAAATCCACCGCGTCCTCAAACTTGAACGGCTCAATGGATTCCATCAAATCGTCCGGCATCTTGGAGGAACCGTCCACCGGCACGCGGTCAAAGCCAATATCACCGCTGCGGCCTATCGAGTAGTAGCTTGTTTCCGTGTAATCGTAATCGCTGTCGCTCCAGGTGCGCACACGCGTCGCTTTATAGCGAATATCGGCATCGGCATCGGCATCAAACAACCAAAACGGCACGTAAACGCCCTTGATCTCATCGATATGGTTCTCTTTTTTGAAAATCTTCGGCAGCAGCTTTTTGCCCTTATAATGCCGCTGCAAGGCTTCCTTTGCCGCCTTTTTGTCGATCTTGAACGGAATCACGTAATCGGGCTTCAAAGCGCCGCTCACCTGCCCCATCATCACGACCGGGTTGCCGCAGTACGGGCAGGAGGTCGCCGCCGTGTTTTCATCACAGACGATCTCTCCGCCGCAGGAGTTGCACACGTAACTGCGCAGCGTGCTTTCTTCGCCCTGCTCCCACGCGCCGCCGGCCGTGGTCTCCCAGTCCATTTCGTCGGGCTTTGCGTTTTGAACTTCTTCCTCGTGTGCGGTAAACGCTTCGGTGTCAAACTCCGTGTCGCAGTACGGGCACTTTATCTTCTGAATTTTACTGTCAAATTCCACAGCGCCGCCGCAGCAAGGACATTTGTATTCTTTAATTGCCGCCATTTGCTCTCATCTCCTCACAGTTCAACGCAGGTCGCAACCTTTAGGCACGGTCATTTTCATCAAACGGGTCGCCGCACTGCGGGCAGAACTTCGGCGGGTGCGCGGGGTCTTCCGGCTCCCAGCCGCACTTGTCACAGCGGTACTTCGGTAAGCCCTCCGGCTTTTTCGCGCCGCAGTTTGCACAGAAATTGCCCTTGTTCACTTTACCGCAGGAGCAGGTCCAGCCGTCGTTATCCGGCTTCTTTGCCCCGCAGTTCGGGCAGAAATTGCCGTTGACCACCGTTCCGCACGCGCACTTCCAGCTGTCCGCAGCCTGCACCGCCTGCTGCTGACCCATGCCGTACAGCGCCTGTGCGTTCATGCCGCCCGCATTCATAGCCATATTTACGCCCATAAAACCGTTCATAGCACCGGCAGAGTTGCCCGCGGCCGTTTTCATCGCGTCCGACTGTGCGCCGACGAGCGTGGCCGCCGCCATAGTCGGGTCGCGCATCATCGCCGTGCGCTGTGCCTGCTTAATCATCTCGGCGTCCTCGTCCGGCAGTGTCACAGAGCCAAGCGCAATGCTGACGACCGTCAAGCCGCGCAGCTCGCCCCATTTCGCGGAAAGCGCCGTATTCATGGCATCTTCCAGCTCCGTGTTGTGTGCCACAATCTGGTTCGGACGCAAACCGAGGTCGGAAAGCTTGCCGAACGCCGGCTGCAAAGCGCTGATGAACTCGTGCTTCAGCTGGCTGTCCAATTCGTCGCGGGTATATTCCTGCTCCACATTGCCGCACACATTCGTGTAGAACAAAAGCGGGTCCGCAATGCGGTACGAATATACGCCGGAGCAGCGGACGGAAACGTCCACGTCCAGCCCGATCTTGTTATCGACCACGCGGAACGGAATGGGGTTCGGCGTGCCGAATTTATTGTCGATGAGTTCCTTTGTATTAAAATAATATACGCGCTGATCTTTGCCGGCGTCGCCGCCATACGTAAAACGCTTGCCAATCTGCGCAAAGGTGTTTTTAATGCCCGCACTGAGAGAGCCGGAGAAAACAGAAGGCTCGCTCGAAGCGTCATAGGTGAATTCGCCCGGCTCCGCGCAAAGCTCCACCACTCTGCCCTGCTCCACGATCATCATGCACTGGCCGTCTGCCACCGCAATGCCGGAGCCGCTCGTGATGATGTTGTCACTGCCGCGCGTATTGGAGGAACGCCCGCTCGTGCGCTTTACACCCTTTGTGACAAGCACCTCTTTCGGCATCGATTCGCAATAGAAAAATTCTTTCCACTGATCCGCCATAACACCGCCCGCGGCGCCGACAGCTGCCTTAATAAGACCCATAAATAATTGCTCCTTTTCAATGGTTTCCGCACGTTATATTCCGCCCGGTGTTTATGCTCTAAGTTTAGCACAGAATTTTGCTGTTTTCAATGAATTTCGACAGCACACTCAACAAATATTTGCGCTTTCCTCTGCATTCAGGGAAGCATCCATGATGGAAACCCATTTTTCAATTTTGAACCTGTGCCCAGAAAACCGGGTGCATATCCGTCTGCGCGGCTCTTTTTTAAATCAAATTTGCTTTGCCTCTTCGCCGAGCGTGAATTCATAGTGCATCTCAAGCGCGGCAAACAGCTTTTGCATCACTTCGTTTGCAATGGCACGGATGTCGAGGCTCGCAATCAGCGCCATAACCTCCCGCTGTTTTTCCTCCGGCACGCAATAAATGCGCAGTGTCAGCTGCAAAAAGCGCTCTAACTTGCGTTCCAGCGTAAAATACACGTCGCACGGACGCGCCATATATCCGCGCATAATCGCCGCCGAACCGATGTCCGACTCATAAAAATCGCTCACACTGTACCCGGGCATATACGCGCCGAAAATACGGTGCAGCATCTCGGCCGTCATCCTGTGGATGATTTCCAAATTTTCCGGCAGCGTGTACGCCTCCACGTAAATTTGGCGCAGGTTCTCGTTCAGCTCTGCCAGCGTCAGCTGAATCGCCGTCTCCACCGCGTAGAGCTTTACGGGGTCTGTCTCCCCCTGCACAATCTGCCCCGCGATAGTAAACTGATTTTGAAACATGAACTCGGTCAGCTCGGTGAGCACACCGGCTTTCGTGCGGTACAAATTATAGAACGTGCCCGCGGAAACATCCGCTTCCGTCAAAATCTGCTTCGGCGGCGTATGCTTAAACCCCTGCTCCAAAAACAGACGCACACAGGTAGAAAGAATTCGCTTGCGCGAGGCCTCCTTTTCGTTGCGGTTTGCCATTTATACCCCTCTTTTCCCTGTTTTAGAATTGATTCTAATACTCCCAAATGAGTATACCACAACAAAAAGAAAAATCAAGTGTCGGTACACGAAAAAAGGGCAGCTCTTCGCCGCCCTTAACGAATATTTGTCTTTACCGCACGGGTTATATGTTCCGTAAGATCGCTTTTTTCAGCGTTTCGGCATTCAGCGGCTTCGAGAGATGCTCCGTCATACCGGCTTTGCGGCTGCGCTCCACATCTTCCGAAAACGCGTTCGCTGTCATCGCGATGATCGGCACCGTTTTCGCATCCGGCCGGTCCAGCGCACGAATGCGCTGCACCGCCTCAAGGCCGTCCATCACCGGCATCATGATGTCCATTAAGATCACGCCGATCTCGCCCGGCGCGGAGTTTCGGAAGGCCTCCACGGCCTCTTTGCCGTTCCACGCCTGCATCGTTTCGGCACCCATGTCTTCCAGGAAGAATTCCGCAATCTCCATGTTGAATTCGTTGTCTTCGGCCAGCAGCACTTTCAGCCCGTGCAGAGCCGTTTCGTCCGCCGCGCCATTCGCCGCCGTCTGCGCAAAGGGGTGCTTGTCGATCTCAAACGGCAGCGTCACCGTAAACGCAGAGCCTTCGCCGAGCACGCTTTCCACCGTGATGGTGCCGTTCATCTTCTCGATGAGCTCCTTCACGATAGACATGCCGAGGCCCGTGCCCTGATACTGCGTGCGGGCGCCCTGCTTTTCCTGTGTAAACGGCTCAAAAAGCTCGTTGTTCACAAAATCTTCGCTCATGCCGATACCCGTATCACGTATTGTAAAGCGGAACGTCGCCGTGTTTTCGTCACAGGCAATCTCCTCCGCATACGTTTCAATCGTGCCGTTTTCTTTATTGTATTTTGCCGCGTTGCTGAACAGATTCAATAAGATCTGCCGCAGATGCAGCGGGCTGCCGATAAGCTTTGCGTGCGCAAACGAAATCTTGCTGTAGGTATACACAATACTCGTTTTTGCCACCTGCGCTTCGTTCAGTGCGCGGACGTTCTTCATCAAATCGTCAAGGTCAAACGGCACATGCTCCGGCTCCATATGGCCGGATTCCAGCTTGCTCATATCCAAAACATCGTTGATGAGCGACAGCAGATGCTCGGAGGAAACATGGATCTTTTCAAGGCAGTCGTCCACGCGCTCATGATCTTCACGATTTTTCTTGATAATCTCCAGCATACCCATCACACCGTTGATCGGCGTGCGGATATCGTGGCTCATGCGGGAAAGGAACTCCGTCTTCGCTTTATTCGCCAGCGTTGCTTCGTCCACCTCAGCCCGCAAGCGCTCGTGCTCCTTCTGCTCCTGTGCATGGAACTCCGTGGTGTTTTTCAGCAGCACAAGGCTGTGGATCATCGGCTTTTCCTCACCGCTCTTCGCATCGTATACGCGTGAAGACATCATCAGCGCCGTTTTCTGTATCCAGCGTGTCTCGCCGCCGGATACGCGCTCACAGTATTCCACCGTCACCTGTTTTTCTCCGCTCGCATAGCGCTCCAGAAGCTTTTCGGACGTGTCGATCAACCGGTAGCTGCCCATCGTTTCTGGCAAAATCAGCACAGAATGACGGTGACAGTATTCGCCGTACGGACACGGTGCTTTCAAGTCCTCAATAAAGATGTCTGCGCCGCGTTCACGACGGAAATCACGCTCCACCAGATCATCCGTCAGATTCACGGAGTATACCGCATCCGCAGTCTCCAGCATCGCATCCACGTAACTGTCGTTTTCCAAAATAGACTGCTTCAACTGCTCGTAATACTGCGTCAGTTGCTGCTTGGCGTCCGTCTCCGGCTGCACACTGTCGATCGTCTCAAACGCCAGCAAGAAATGGTGCAGCGTGCCGTCCGGGTCTGCATCCACAAAAATCGCCGTCAGTCGCCCATAGTCGGCACTGTTCTCGCCGAAAATCTTGTGCTGCAATTCCACCACGCGGTTCTTTTCGGAAAGCGCCTCGCACAGCGCCGTCAGCTGTAATTTGCTGCGCACCGCCTTGCGGTCTTCCTGCGCCACGCGTTCTTCTGCAATCTGCTCCACCGCGCCGGAATAACTGCCGTCCGCCGCAAGGAAAAACGCCTCGCTTGCACGAATCACCCGGTAAGCGTCCTGCCTTGCGTCGCAGTACAGGCAATCGGAAAAGTTGCTGCCGTATTTTTTCATGCTTTTCAGCAGCCTGCGATCCAGCTTCTTTTCTGCCAATGCTTCCTCGCGCTTCACGTGGTTTTTGTTGATATACATGTTTTTGTCTGCGAGGATATACAAATCGCGCATCGTGCAGTTTTCGTTCTCGTCGGAGACCGAAATGCCAACCGCGTAGCTCACCGGAAAATCGGGGTTCACCGCATTGTACGTGTCCACACGGTCGCGGATGAGCTGTAAGCATCGCTGCATTTCTTCCTTGTCCGCACCGTCCATAATGGCGATGAATTCGTCGCCGCCCGCGCGACCCACAAAGTAATGCGCCGGCACCGCCTCGCGCACCAGCTCCGCAAAAATGCGGATGTACGCGTCGCCCTTTTCGTGGCCCATGCTGTTGTTGATGCGTCTCAAATTGTTGAGGTCAAAGCTGCAAACACCCACGGGCATCGTGATAACCTCCGGCGCGCTCAATAGCTCCTCGCACTTATTTTTGTTCGGCAGCCCCGTTGCTTCGTCCATGTACACCCTTTTCTGCAAAGCGTGGTTCATGGCGGCGTAGTGCAGCGCCTTGATAAACTCATAACCGATCAACATCATCAAAACTACGATGTCCGCCGTGATGTACCGCTCCAAAACCGCCAAAGAGGACGCGCGCTTTTGCGAATAGGTTTCCGCAAGACCCGTCGCTTCACCGCAAATGTCGAAAAACTTTTCGCTTTTGTCGATGATGTCGGTTTCCTCAAAACCCTTTTCGCGCACAAGATAAATCTCCTGCTTCAGGCTTTCAAAGCAAGAAGCCAACTCTTCCATTTTCGTCTGAAAACTCTTGTCGTCCAATCGCACAAGGGTAAGCTCGTCATCGCCGAAGCGCAGACCGTTGATAAACGATTCCACGCTCGTTATCATCCCGTCCTCCGCTTGCCCTGCAATCTCCATTTTGACAAGGCGTTGCGTTTTACCGCGCACAAGACCCGCATAGTTCACCACGCGCGCCGTGCTCTGAATGCCCGAAACCAGCACCATCATCCAAACGATCAGCGCCGCCAAAACCACGGCCAGCACGCCGATGGCCGCCTGCACGGCATTCGATATTTTCTTGTTTTCCCTCATATTCTTCACCGTTTCGAATCGTTTAGAGTTATACATTGCCGGACCCTTTCCCAAAATCTTATGGTTCATTATAGCACATTCATGTTCCGTCTTCAACACAAAAAAAGGCCCGACCTTTGTGCATCAAATTGCCAAAGGTCGGACTGCTGTTTACTTTACGCGCCGCACCGGCCGCACGTATTTCCAAAAGCGCTTTTCACCATTTCGGCATACTCCTTTTTCACGTTTTCCGGCTCCGTGATTCGGATTTTCCCACCGTAGCCGAACACCCAGCGGTAAAAGACAGGGCTCGCCGCCGTCTCCGTTTCCACGGTAAACGCGTCGTCGCCAAAGGCCTTTGTTTCCACATCCTCACCGAATGCGTCCACCACCGCGTTCATCATCTCGTTGTCACACAAAAGCGTCACGCGCTCACGGCGGCTGTCATACATGCTCGTCATCGTGCGGATATGCCGCATCAACTCCTCTTTTTCGGGCCGCGGCTCCGCGTCCTCATCTAAAATCTCCGGGCAACGGTCAATGCGGTCCACGCGGAAGCTCACAAGCTTTTCGTGCTTGTCGGAATACCCCACAACGTAATATTCATCTGTATTCCAAACAAGCTTATATGGGCTGAAAACATACGGCTTCCCGTCGTTTTTCAGCACACGGTTCTTGCCCGGACCGTAATGAAAATAGTAAAACGCAATTTTCTTCCGCTTCGCAATAGCCGCGTTGATCGTGTCCGCAATGTAGTAAATGCTCTCGTTGCAGGATTTCCCGTTGTTCGCGCAAAATCCCTCCTGCAAAGCCTCGGCCTCATAAACGCTCGTCAGCCGGCAAAGCTTTTCAATCAGCTCCTCGCTTTTCTTTTCTGTGATGAACCCCGCAGATTCCACCGCGTCCGCAAGCAGCTTCAATTCCGGCATCTCAAATAAGCGGCTCGCAAGGTAATAACGGTTCTGCGTCGTCTTGTGCGTGTAAATATCAAAGCCGCAGTCCGCAAGCTGCTTGATGTTCTTGCCAACGGTCGTGCGGTGCACCGCAACGCCGCATTCCTTTTGGAGCTTATCCATAATGTTTTTTGTAGAAAGCTCGTGGTTTTCGTCGCTGTATGTGTTCAGAATTTTCAAAAGCGAGATCGTCCGCAGCTCGGCGTTGTCCTCCGCCTTCGGTGTCTTATTCGTCTTTGCCATAAAGCAGCACTCCTTTGCGCTTGTTCTGCTTTTATTATAGCGGACGAACCCCCACCGCACAAGCCCGGAAACCGTCAGGTGTCGCTTTTTCGCTCACTGCGGCTTCGTGATAAGCTCTGTCACCGCTTCGCCGTGATGCTATTATAAAAGTAGACACGGAAGGGTAGAAAAAAGCCTGTCCGTGGAGT
>OJOL01001471.1_pt1 | contig 14622 bp, 10 predicted proteins | sample 1598121 | NCBI WGS metagenome assembly OJOL01 (sample SAMN01915219, study PRJEB22387) | human gut metagenome | isolation source: stool | host: Homo sapiens | place: USA
GCTTCGCAGCTCCTTTTTGCTCATAAAATGGGCGCTCCCTTCGTAGCAGTCTGTAGGCAAATTCTCATGCGAGCATGGAATCTGCCTACAGGCTGCCACGAGTGAACTGGCAGCCTACACTCTGTAGTAAGCGTGCAAAAACCGTGCGTCCGCGTCCGTGAGGATCACGCCCACAACCGCGATCTCCCGCTGAGCAAGCAAATCAAGGGCAAGTCCGAGTTTTTTAATACAGGGTGTGTTCCAGCGAACCAAAAGGATAAGCGGAATCTTTTCTTCTTCCCCAAGTCCCATCGTCCCGGAAAGCACCGTGTCCAGCGAAATTTCCTGAAAAGCGGTCTGAGACGCTTTGGCTCTCAGCTGCGCATCCAGAAGCGCACCGAACTGTTCATTGGGCTTTGCTGTTCGGTAGCCCAGAACCGGGATTGCGCAGCGTTTTTCCACGTCTGAGCTGAGCAAAACGGAATCGTCCAGAACATACCAGATTGCCACGCCAAGGATTCCGACAAGCAGTCCGAGCACCAGACCGAGCGCCGCCGCATTTTTCACTTTATTTTCCGGAAGCACCGCCTGTGCCGAAACGGTTTTCCATACTTCAATTGCCGTCAGACCGCGTCCCTGCATCGTCTGTCCAAATGCCGTCATCGCGCAGTTATAGGCCGCTGCAATCCGGTCGGACAGTGCTGCGTCCCCTGTCGTAAAGTACGCCGTCAGAAATTCCGGGTCAGACGCAATTTCCGTGCTGATCGAAGCCTCTATCACGGACCGTTCCACATCCGGCAGCTGCAAAAGCACCGTATCCATCACGCGGTCGGAGCGCATCATATCCCCCCAGGTATAGGCGTTATATTCGTTGATAAATTCTTTTAAAACCTCGTCGTCCTCGTCGATATCATAGACGATCGAATATAAAACCTCCGACCGATACTGCTTCGGCCCCATCGTCAGCTGCCGCACACCAAGATAAATCCCCGCAGCAAAAACAGCGCCAGCCAAAGCTGCCGCCAGACAGATCCATATTTTATGAATACAACAGAGGGCAAAGCGTTTTTCGTCCATGCCCTCTTTCCAAAATGCTTCATCTCTTTTCAGAGGCATTATTTTTCTTCCTCCTGCACCTGTTTTTTCATGGCGGTCACCTGCTTCTCGTCCACGCCCTCCGTGCTGTCGGGCGTAAACAGGATTTTCAATGTCAGAAGCATCAGCTTCAAATCCAGCCATACAGAATAATTTTCAATATAAAACAGATCCAGCTTCAGCTTGTCATAGGGCGTTGTATTGTACTTTCCGTATACCTGCGCATATCCCGCAAGCCCGGCCTTCACTCTGGTACGGTATGCGAACTCCGGCATTTCTTCTATATATTCGCGGATGATCTGCGGCCGCTCCGGTCTGGGACCGATAAAGGACATCTCGCCCTTTAAAATGTTGAACAGCTGTGGCAGCTCGTCGATACGAACCGCACGGATAAATTTGCCGACCGGCGTAATCCGGGAATCGTTTTTGGCGGCAAGCCGCGCCACACCGTCCTTTTCTGCATCCACGCGCATACTGCGGAATTTCAGGATATAAAATTCTTTCGCATCCTTCGTGCAGCGGACCTGCTTGTACAGCACAGGACCTTTATCATACAGCTTGATCACCACCGCCGTAATCAGCATGATCGGCGATGTCACAACAATCAGGATCAGCGAACATACTACATCGATAAACCGTTTTGCAATTCTCTGTTCTACGCTCAGCGCATATTCCCTCGTCAGCAGAATCGGCGTATCAAACAAGTGCAGCTGCTCGCTTCCCTTTACCAGCACATCCGGAATCTTCGGCATCATATAAACGCGGATCGAATGGCTGTAGCAATATTTGAGCAGCACGTTTCTGTCCATCGTATGAATATCCCAGAGAACGACCGCGTCATACTTTCCGACCTCGCGGATCACCGCATCGTACCCCTCTTTGATGTTCATGCACTTTGCAACATGATATTTATCCTTCCGTCCTGCAAATTTCCCAAGGATATCCTCTACTGGGCGCTCACCGTGCACCAAAAGCAGCTCCCGCGGAGGAAACGCGCGACGGTAAATCAGATTGCACAGCCAGCCCCACAGCCCTGCAAACACCAGCTGATACAGCATCATCGACACCATATGCCCCCCGCCGATGATAAACCAGCCATACATCAGGGACAGCTGCGCATAGCTGATTACATTGACGCACAGAAGGGAAAACAGCTGAGACAGGAAAATATCCAGCGGTTTCAGATAGCCGATTTTAAGTGCTCCATAAGTATTGGAAAAGAAAAAGAGCAATATGAAATACAGAGCAACAATCAGCAAATGACCGTTTACATTAAAACGGTTATGTGTTTTCCATGCAATATGATGATAATAATAGGCGAACCAGTCGTGCGCATAAAAAGCAGTCAGTACGCACAGTCCAATCAGCCCAAGCGCCAGAATAATCAGCCGCTTGACAGAATCGTTTTTCTTCATCTTCCGTTCTCCCGCTATATTCTTCTCCACACAGCGCGCACCGCCCACATACAAAAACATGCTGCGCTTGCGATCACCGACATTTTTTCCTGTTTCCGGTAAAGTCCCCAGATTCTTGTAATCGCCCGGAGCTTGTTCGAGGAAAGGGATTTTTCCGGTCTTCTGTAGATCACCAGATTTTCCTTTAACCCGTAAGCGACGTGTCCGTTTCTTAAAATCTGCCACCACATCGCCGTGTCCTCGCTCGGCACGTCCGGCATCTGCAAAAGCGCCTTGTCAATTTTTTCCCGGTCAAACAGCACCGTGCTTGTAAAAATGACCGTCCGGCTGAGCGCTTTCTGATAAGTCAACTGATCGGGAACCCGCACGATTTTGCCGGTTCCGACCGCATGCTCGTCTCCAAATTCATACGAGCAAAATACAAAGGCTGCGTCTTTTTCCCGCAAAAAAGCCATTTCTCGTTCCAGCTTGTCCACCCGCCAGATATCGTCCGCATCCATAAATGCGAGATAACGTCCATTTGCATGTGCTGTCCCGAAATTTCTTGCATTTGCTGCGCCCTTTACCCCGTCCGTCTGGGAAAGAAGCCGAATTCGCACGTCTTTTCTGCAGATTTCTGACACAAGACCTGCGCTCCCGTCCGTAGAATGATCGTCTACCACCAGCAGCTCCCAGTCCGTCCATGTCTGGCGGCGAACCGATTCCAGCGCTTCCTCCAGATACGCCTGGGCGTTAAAAACCGGCATCACAATGCTGATCAGGTTCTCATAATTCATTACAGTTCTTCCTTTACCAGATAAATCGGACGCTTTTTCACTTCCAGATAGGTCTTGGACAGATACTGTCCCACGATTCCCAGGCAGAAAAGCTGCACGCCGGAAACCAACAGAATAATACATACCATCGACGGCCAACCGGGCGTCGGATCATGGTAAATCAGGTTTTTGATAATCAGGGCAATGATCGCCACAAATGCTATAATGCAGAACACAACGCCCATGATAGACGAAATTGCCAGCGGCACTGTTGAAAATGCGGTAATTCCATCCAGCGAATACAAAAACAGCTTCCAGAAGCTCCATTTTGTCTCGCCGTGGGTGCGTTCCACGTTTTCATACTCCAGCCACTTCGTCTCATAGCCGACCCAGCCGAAAATTCCTTTCGTAAAACGGTTATATTCGCACATCGAAAGAATCGAATCCACAACCTGTCTCGTCATCAGGCGATAGTCGCGTGCGCCGTCCACGATCTCCGTTTTGGAAATTTTATTCATGATGCGGTAAAACATCCTTGCAAAAAACGACCGGATCGGAGGTTCGCCTTTTCGGGTCACACGTCTTGTCGCCACACTGTCGTAGCCCTGCTTAATGTAGGAAAACATCTCCGGTAAAAGGGACGGAGGATCCTGCAGATCAGCGTCCATCATCACGACATAGTCCCCCTTTGCTTTCTGGAAGCCCGCATAAATTCCTGCTTCCTTGCCAAAGTTGCGGGAAAAGGACACCAGATGCACCCGTTCATCCTTTTCGTGAAGCTTCCGAACCTCCGCTGCGGTATTGTCCTTGGAACCATCATCAATATAAATAATTTCCAGCTCCAGTTTTTCCTGCTCCAAAAAAGCGGAATTTTTCATCATTTCCTCATAAAAAATCGGAACGTTTTCCTCTTCATTATAGCAAGGTACGATTACGCTCAGTAACATGTTTCTCTCCTGTAGTTGCGTCCATTCTTATCTTGTCCGCAATTCTCGCTATGTATTCGCTGTTTGTCGGCCTCGGCGCGCCCGTCTCCCGGCTGAACCCGAACAGATCCTCAAACACCTCCGGATTGCCCCGTTCCCAGGACACCTCCACCGCGTTTCGGATCGCGCGTTCCACCCGCTGAAGCGTTGTTTTGTAACGCCTTGCGATCACCGGATATAACAGCTTCGTCACGCTGCCAACCAGTTCCATATCCGAGACAGCCAGCAAAACCGCCTCCCTCAGATAATAATATCCCCTCAAATGCGCCGGAATCCCAAGTTCCAGCATAAACGCCGATATCTCCCGCTCCGTTTCGAGTGTTTCTTTCCATTCTGCAGCCATTTCTGATTCCTCCTCTGAGTCTTTTTTCCGCACCAACAGTGTGACCGCACTGTGAACATTCTGCCGCTGCTTTCTACTTTATTCTAACACTCAGATTTTGGAAACCAAACGGAAAACGGTCGTGATATTTCGCGTTTTTTCGCCGTTTAAAGCCGTTCCGTCCTGCCTTCTTTTTCCAGCGTCTCAACGACTTCCTTGACGCGCTGTGCCTGATCGACAGGGCAGACCAGAATCGAATCCCTGCCCTCTACGATGACCAGGTTTTCAACGCCGACTGCGGCGATCAGCTTTTTACCGCCGTATACAACGCAGTTTTTCGCATCCAGAAGCAGCGTATCGCCGGAGCTGATGTTACCGGCAGCATCCCGGGTGCGCACTGCATCCAGCGTATCCCAGCTGCCAACGTCGTTCCAGCCGAAATCTCCTTCCAGCATCAGAACACCCTTTGCGCGCTCCATAATGCCGTAATCCACGGAAATCTTCGGGATGGTCAGATAAACCTCATGCAGAACCTCCTGCTCTTTTTCTGTGCCGAGCGCTGCCCCGATCTGTTTCAGACAGGCGTACACATCCGGCAGAAGTTCTTCGAAATAGTGAAGAATCGTGGAGGCTTTCCAGACAAACATGCCGCTGTTCCACGCATAACTGCCGGATGCCAGATAGCTTTTCGCCGTTTCCAAATCCGGTTTTTCCACAAATTCTTCTACCTTGCGCCATACTTTTCCAGCCGCTTCCACGCTGCGGATATAACCATAGCCGGTCGAGGGAAACGTCGGATGAATCCCGATCGTCACAAGTGCGTCCGTCTCTTCCACTGCACGAACCGCTTCCTTCATCACGCGGGTGTATTCCGCCTCATCGCGAATATAAGCGTCCGCCGCAAAAATGCACATCACGCCGTCACCGTATTTATGCAGAATTTCCATCGCCGCATAACCGATACACGCTGCTGTATTACGCGCCGCAGGCTCCGCCAGAATATGATCTGCCGCAATTCTGCCTGCTGTGCGCTCCTTCATCATCTTTGCCTGCGTCTCATTGGTCACAATAAAAATGTCCTTCTGATCCATCAGGTCATGCTGTCTGTCGATCGTCTCGTTAACCAGAATATCTTTGCCGGACAGGTTTAAAAACTGTTTCGGCTCTGCCTTTGTACTCAGCGGCCAGAAACGGGTTCCGCCCCCGCCTGCCATAATTACGCCATAGGTTTTCATGTTGTATTTCCTTTCCGATGTGCTGCGCTCCCGTCAGCCCATTCCATGCATTTTCAACTTTTTCCGGATCGCTTCTGTTTTGCCGGATCATTTCGTCTTTTTCCGGAAGCCGTCCCGAATCGAGTTGCCCCGCAGCTCGATATCCTGTACGATTGGAGATGACGGGAATTTGTTATACCCGATCTGCCCTCTGTCCGTCGGCACATAGATCGTCACACCATCCACCTCGTAGGTCTCCGCAGATCCATCTACATAATCCTGCTGCCACAGATAATACGGTTCATATGCCAGCTCCCGAACCATCTGTATCAGATTATACCCCTTATAGGTAAAAAATGCTACCAGCAATCCCACAAATGCCCAATATCCGGCATTTTTCAACCATTTACGCTCATTGTGTCCCTGTTCTGAACCAGCCAGCTTTTCCGCCGCCATACAATACAGGCTTCCAAACACCGTCAACGGCAAAAACAGCACATAAAAATATCCGTACCGCACCAGCGGCGCCCCGAGCTGCCAGAAGAAAAAACCGACCACTGCACACAACTGAAGCAGGGAAAAACACAAGGGCGTAAGATGTGCGACTCGGCGGGCGGGCAAGGGTGCGCCGATTTCTCGTTCAGACACAGCACTACCCGCACGGAACGCAACCGCCGCCCGGTCTGCTCTGAACGCGCGCGTACCATTCTCCGCGGACGCAGCGCTGCCCGCATGGGACGCAACCGCCGCCCGGTCTGCTCTGACTGCGCGCACAGCTCCGAGCACCGCCAGCACTGCACTCACCGGGATCGCTGCCCAGCCTGCCAGCACCAGAAGCTTATCGAATCCAGCCTGCGCTGCAAACCAGTTCGGCAGCCACTGCTTCAACGGCTGATCCAGCTGATAAACATTGTAAATCTCCCGCGCATACGCCTGGATTTCCTTTGCGTCGCTGTTCGCATAGCCTTTGGAAATTTTCCAGTCTACCGGAAACCAGTCCAAAAACGTAAACGGATAAAACAGCCAGCCGGAAATCAGCACATTCCGCGCCAGATACGGAAATGCAATCAGAAGTCCCAGTGCGATATAGCCTGCAATCTGCAGCCATTTTTTCTGCCTAAGCAGCAACACCGCCGGATACAGAACCAGAAGCAAAATTACCGCTGTGGACAGCTTCACCGTCGCCGCATACACCAGATACAGACTCAGCAGCGCGTAAGGCACAGTTTGCTTTTCCCCGATGGGACAGTCCCTTTCCTGCTCCCACAGTTCCACCCAGGTCATTATTACCCAGAATAAAACCAACATTGCAAAATAATCGGACGCCGGGGAAACCATCTCCCGGAACACTGCTATCAGATAAAAGATCCCGCCGATAGATAAAAAATCCGATATTCGCACTTTTTTTCGTTTCCAAAATGCCATAAGCCCTGCCGCGCATTTACACGCGCACAGCAGCGCAAAAAATCCAGCCACGCAGTGCATCGGCCGTCCGATCAGCCACGTCTCGCTAAAGAAGGCGCTGAGTGCAAAGGAAGCGCTGTTGTAACCGAACCGGCTGTGCAGATTCGCAAGACCCGGCACAACGCCGTACTCTTCGATCCATCGAATTGCCTGTGCATGATACAGTCCCGTATCGTAGTGCATATAGCCCCTCGACGAGCCGTATGCAAATAAAAGCGTCAGACCGGCATACAGCAGCCAGACGGCTTTGTTTTTTTTGCGCCAAAGGCTTTTTGAGTTTTCAAGCCCTTCGTCACTTCTTTCCGTTTTTTTCTGACATGCCTGTGTTTTCGAAATTTTGAAAAAATCCGCCAAATCCCGACGCAGCAGCATTCCGCCGATGACCGCAGCAAAAACGGCAATCAGGCTTGCCCAGAAGCCAACGCCGGCAAACAGGCTGAAATACTCTGCATACACATTCCATACGAGCAGACCCGCCATCATATAGGTTACTGCGCTATGAATCTGACAACCGCCCTTTTTTCGAAACGGTGCAAGACACGCAAAGCCCATCAGAAACGACAACGTCGCCATATACGCCCATTCCATTAAAATCATTATCATAATTTTGATACCCCTGTCTGATGCATTAAATGTACCATTGCCCCCATTTCATGTCAAGGAAATGGAGGTGCTCCATTTTCCGGGTAATTTTCTTGCTTTTTTCCCTCACTGACACTAAACTGAATCCATATACAGATCAAAATCATTCATTGCTTTCCAGGAGGACTCCCATCTTATGACAAATATAATTTCATTCCAGAAGCCCGGTATCACTCGGATTACTGCAGCGTTTTTTGCAGCCTTTGCACTATGCGATATCGGTTCCATCCATCCGGCAGATATTTTTTCTGTCCTGATCTTTGCAGGCATGCTCCTCCTTTTTTCTCCAACGCTGACGCAAAGACTGACGAATATCGGAGCAGCTTCTTCTGTGCTTCCGCGCCATTTCTATCCAATATGCAGACTTCTCGCAGTTCTCTACACCTTATTTTATGCAGCAGCAAAGCATGCTGAACTGTCCGGCAGCTTTGACAGCCGCATATTCAGGCTTGCATTCCTGGCGGCTGCGGTTATCGGTCTGTATTTTATATTCTTCCGATTCTGTGAACTGTCCATGCTGTTTCTTGCATCCAGACAGCAGCGGCGTTTTGCCCAAAACACTTTGCAGCAGCCTGACGGTGCATGTCCTGTACCCCCAGCCATATCTGCAGTGCATGCCCTGTCCCGCAAACAGAAGCTGCTCTGTTACTTCGGTCTGCTCTTCTGCTGGCTGTTCTGGTTTCTGTACCAGTTTCCCGGTGTTCTGACCCCGGACAGCATCAGCCAGTTTTCCCAGGCTACCGGCCTGATCCCGTTCAGTAACCACCACCCGATCCTGCATACGCTTTTGTTCTCCCTGTTTTACCATATCGGATTTTTTCTGACCGGAAGCATAAACACCGGAATCGCCTGTTATGTATTGTTCCAGATGTGCACTATGGCCGCTATTGAAACCTATACGCTATCCCTCCTCGCAAGATCAGGCGCTTCACGCCTCTGGCTGATTCTGTCTTTTTGTTTCTGGGGGCTCGTTCCATTTCACGCAATTTTTGCCGTAACCGTCTGGAAAGATATTCTTTTTTCCGGATTTATGCTGTTATATCTTTGCTTTTTATATGAACTGCTCTGCAACCCGGATAACCGTCCGGGCATTTGGGCAGGGCTTTCCCTTTCCGGCTTTTTCGTCTGCACCCTGCGTTCAAACGGGCTTTATATCTTCCTGTTCACCCTCCCGTTCGTTCTGTTCGCATTTCGCCGGACATGGAAAAAAATGTTTGCCGTGCAGGTCGGCATACTCCTTTTATCCCTGGTCATCACCGGCCCTGTATACACTGCCTGTCATGTTGAGCGCGCTTCCTTTACAGAATCCCTCTCCATTCCTCTGCAGCAGATTGCCTGTGTCGTTTCCAACGGTCGGCAGCTGAGCCCAGAGCAGGAAATGCTCATCGATGATGTAGTCGATACTTCCCTGATTCCGGAGTATTACAATCCGGTGATCTCCGATCCCATCAAGGCACTCGTCTCCTACAACCATGCCGATGCGATCCTCCGGAATCCTTCAAAATATTTCACCCTCTGGACTCAGCTCGGTATTTCTTACCCGGGCGACTATCTCCAGGCCTTTATCGATCAGACAAAAGGATACTGGTTCCCCGCCCCGGCTGCTTTACGCACGAATGAAGGGATTTCTCCGAACGAAATCGGACTTTCCTGGCCGCATCTTCTGCGGGGTCAGTTTCCGGTCAAAATCAGTGAAATTCTTTTAAAGCTTCCTGATATGCTTCCGGTTTACGGTATTTTGTGGAGCATCGGCGCGTACTTCTGGGCTGTCCTGTATTTTGCCGCATATCAGTTTTTATACGGACAGCGGCGGTTTCTCGTGCTCTTTATACCGTTTATCGGAACTGTGCTTACCCTGCTTCTGGCAACTCCTGTCGCCTCCGATCTGCGCTACGCTTATCCGCTCATCCTTGCCGCGCCGTTTTTCATTGCGCTGCCGTATTGCCATCTTCAAACCTCCCATCTGCAAAAATGAGATGGGAAACGTTGTAAAACTGACAAAAAAAGTGTAAAATAAAAAATCAGGGGATGGCATTTTGCCTAATTTAGTTTCCAAAGAGAAAGAGGTATTTTATGGACTTTTTTAACGCACTGATTCATAACACGGTTTTTATGTCCGCAGTTACGGGGTGGTTCGCTGCACAGGTCATCAAAACAGTGATTTATACCTGTATCACCAAAAGCTTTGATCCGGAACGTTTAGTCGGAAGCGGCGGCATGCCCAGCTCCCATTCCGCCACTGTCTGCGCACTCGCAACCGCAGCCGGAATGCAATATGGCGGCAGCAGCTTTGAATTCGCCATTGCCGCTATTGTAGCGATTATCGTTATGTATGACGCCAGAGGGGTGCGCCGGGAAACCGGTCTCCAGGCACAGGTCATCAATGAAATGATGGAATTCTGGGAAAAGATGGGACAGCCGATCTCCTACGAAGAAAAGCTCAAGGAATTCGTCGGCCATACCCCTTTACAGGTGTTTGTCGGCGCGCTGCTCGGCATCCTGATCGCCGTATTGTACGGTCGCTACTGTCTGTCAATTGTGATCTTCTTTCCCCTTCCTGCAGACAACTTTCGTGTCTGTAGGAAGGCGCATCTGCGTTATAACGTTTTTTCCCGTAAAAATCTGCCCTCCTGACACAGAATTTTCACAGTTATTCTGTATAGTGATAACTAAGAAATTTGATGGAGGACATAAAATGAGCCAACAAAAAGTAGACCGTTATAAACAGGAAAAAGCGCACCGCAAAGAACGTCTGGAAAAGGAAAAGAAACGGAAAAAGATCCTTCGCATCTGCAGCTATTTCGTACTTGCAGTAATCGTTCTTGCGATTGCTTTTGCAATTTACCGCCACTATAATCCCAAGACAGAGACGCCGACAGAAACAGAAACCGCTGTCGAAAGCGTAATCGAAACAACTACAGCTGAAGAAAGTACCGCAGCTGAAACAGAGGACGCTGACACAGAAAGCACCGCCGAGGAAACCGCTGACACAGAAAGCGCTGCAGAAGAAACCGACGCAGCTGATACGGAAAGTGCTGCAGCTGATGGGGAAGCAACGACTGACGACGCTGCACAGACAGCCCAGACCGAGAACGCTGCAGAGTAAAACGATTACCATGAAAAAACTCCCATTTTCTATGGCCGGGATAGCAGGGAATGATTCCTTCTTCATTTGCCATCGGAAACGGGAGTCTTTTTATTCCTGATAATAGCATGCTCACAGAACACGTATTACTTTCTTACCATTAAATACAGATCACAATACAGCAGTTCCCTGATCTTTTCCATCTTCACATCGCCGCCCATTCCATCTGCAACAGCCTGCAGCGCCTCCTCAGTCTGCTCCATTCTGGAAACATATACAAGCACCTGATCCGCCTGCCGGATTGTATCATCCTCCACAGTCGAAACATCTGCAAGGCTCGCAAAATAAATTTCATCATACTGCATCAGCTCCAGTGAATCGTCCCAGATCATCCAGGTCAGGTTGGGATTATAAAAATAAACGACCGGTTTCTCTTTATGCTCCTGCGCAAACGCGATGCTTTCTGTGTCCTCTTCATAAAGAAACAGCACCTTTCCATCCGCCAGCCCTCGAATCTGTCCTGTTGCCAGCACCAGAAATACCGCCAGAAGCACACAGCCGGCTGCTTTATCGTGCACGGACCTTTTTTCCGGAGCAGATGTATCTCTGGTATCGCTGATTTTCCCCGCAGCGCTTTTTACAGCAGTCCCTTTTCTCATAGTCAACACGAAAAGCTTCTGTCCGAGCAGTACAAATATAACCATCATCAGCAACAAAATCAGCCCGTAGATCGGAATCTGATATCGGTTCGCTTCCTCCGCCGTCAGGAGTGCTGTTTTGGTCACGACAAGGAAATAACCGAGTACTGCTGCCGCCGGAATCCAGAAAACACGCCGTGCTTCCCAGAATGATTCGCGGAAAGCGTCAGCCTGCCGGTTCGAATTTTCCTGCGCGGCTGCGTACTCTGCTGCCTGCTGCCCGGATTTCTGCGCAGTCGCAGCGACAGCTTTCCGTCCGGCTTTCATCCGTCCAATTCCCCAGACCGTCAGCGCCATCAGGACAAGCAGCAGAACAAATCCGTACAGCATCGACCCAAAGGCATATTCATTGAGCAGTCCTGCGAAGAACCGGCATCTTCCAAGCGTATTGCCAAGGTCGAAGAACGCACCCATCGCTTCCGTCCCCCGGTATCCCCGAAAAATATGGCTCAGACACGCCGGATAGCTGACTACGGCAAGTAGCATCGCTCCGATCACAGCAGTCGCATAAATGAGACAGTCTTTCCATTTCTGCCCCCAGCTTTTCTGCTCTGCACGTTCCAACAGCAGATACAGCTCCATTGCCGCTGCCAGGAAAAACAGATAAACAGCAAAATAGTAATGCGTCAGAAAACCGAGATAAACAACCGCCATCAGCGGCAGATAAAAGGAAAACCCGCGTTTTCTCTCCTGCAGGCTTTTTACATGCAGCCAGGTCACGAGCAAAATCCACAGAGCCAGAAGCATATACATTCGAACCAGCATAACGCCGGAATAAACCGCCGGGTTAAAACCATACAGGAGGCACACTCCGAAAATCATCACTCGCGTGATACGCTCCGGAACGTCCGCCGCCGTTACACAGGTCTGCGCTTTCCCACCAGGCGCAGCCGCGCTCCTCAGCGCACCCGTCACAATCCGCCGCGTCAGCTTCGCCAGCACACTCCAGCTCAGAACGAAAAGCACTATATTCAGTCCAATTCCTGACCATTTGCTGAACCTTCCGGGAAACAGCGAGCATACCGTATGCAGCAGCAGATAGTAAAACGGCGGATGCACGTCATAGGTCTGCATGCGCGTAACCGTCCCATACTGAAACCGCTGCCCCGGCAGAACCCGGAATTCGTCCGCAATCTCGCTGCCCGGCTTCCACTCCCGGTCGGTCGGCACCAGACCGATCGACACGTTGGAGGAATAATAGGAATAATATTCATCATAATGGAACCCTGCTTTTTTACTTCCAAAATAGAAAATCGCAATCAGCTGCACCAAAAGCAGCATACCAAGGATCAGATACCAGTTTCGTTTCTTCACATTCCCTCCTGCCCGCAGACGCAGATTTACGTTCTGCAGTTCTATCATGCGTTGTTTTTTGATAAACATTTCTTTTTATAATAGTACCATGTTCTATTTTAATTTATTTTTCTGCATAACTCAAGGAAGCATTCACACAGTTTCGTAAAACAATAGAATGCACGCTCTGCGAGCATTCTATTGTCATGAATTCAGTTCGTCCATGCCATTCTGCAGACACGTTCGAAGGAAGCAGAATAATTCGTGGATATAGCCTGTATCCCGACTATCTTCCACCTTTCAAAGAACTCTTAAAGGATCTGAGTGAGGCTTTATCGTATACAGGAATAATTAAGATTTAATATCGTTTTATGTAGTGACAAACCAATTTTGCTACGCTATAATTGTTACAGTTGTGTGACGCAGAGACGCTTCACACTTTTTCGCGCGGGCAGTTGGATATCCTGTGTATGGATTTCCGTTTCCCGCATTCGACGATTTATAAGAAAGAGAGGAACCAAAATGAAGAAACTGGCTGTATTTCTGCTGACCGGTCTGACATGCGCATCCATGCTGTTCGGCTGCGGAAGCAAAAATGACACCGTAGAAACCGTTCCGGTAGCTGAGGTGCAGGAAAGCACTGCCGCTCCTGCTGAAACAGAATCTGAGACGGAAACAGCAACCGTTGATGAGGATGTTCCTCCGGAAGAAGGCATGGTAAAAAGTGACCTGACCGGCGAATGGATCAGCGGCGATCTCGCAGATCAGCGTCCGATCGCAGTTATGATCCCCGATGAAAATGCAGCGCTCCCGCACTACGGGCTTTCCAATGCTGATATCCTGTATGAATGCAGCGTAGAAGGCAACATGACCCGTCTGATGGCTGTTTTCAAGGATTGGAAAAACATTGAACGCATCGGCAATATCAGAAGCTGCCGCGATTATTATGTTTACTGGGCAAAAGAATGGGATGCAATTTACTGCCATATCGGCGGTCCGTTCTACATTCTGAACGCGATCAATGATCCTACTACCAATAATATCACCGGTGCTGTTCTGGCAAGCGACCCTTCCCAGAAAAAAGGTCTGTATGACGCAGCCTTCTACCGCACCAGCGACCGTAAAGCTCCGCATAATGCTTATACAAGCGGCGACCGTATCGACAAAGCCGCTCAGGCCCTCGGCTATTCCGAAACCTATACTGAGAACTATCAGAGCGATCACTTCAAATTCGCTTCCACAAGCAATCCGAACACGCTGGAACAGTACGGAAGCAGTGCAATCCCTGCAACCAAGATCGATCTGGCAGGCGCTTACCCGATTACCAAGACCTATTTCGAATATAACGAAGAAGATGGTCTGTACTATCGCTTCCAGGGTATGCAGAAAGGCGACCAGAAGCATATGGACGGCGCCAATAACAAACAGCTGGCATTCAAGAACGTTTTAGTTCAGTTTGCTTATTATGAAACCCGTGATGCGAAGGGTTATCTGTCTTTCCAGTGCCACGACGACACCAAAGATGGCTACTACTTCACAAATGGCAAGGGCATCCATGTAACCTGGAAAAAGACCAGCGACTTCGCACCGACCAAGTTCTATGACGACAACGGCAACGAAATCGAAATCAACCCCGGCAAGACCAACATCTGTGTAGTTGAGCAGGGTAAATCC
>OJOL01001489.1_pt1 | contig 14462 bp, 8 predicted proteins | sample 1598121 | NCBI WGS metagenome assembly OJOL01 (sample SAMN01915219, study PRJEB22387) | human gut metagenome | isolation source: stool | host: Homo sapiens | place: USA
GTTTCGGTTTGGTCTTCGGGAACTTCCTCATATTCCCATTCCCAGTCGCCGTCTTCGCTTTCGTCCGGCGCGGCGGTCATCTCCGCGGCCGGAACTTCTTCCGCTGTGTTTTCCGGCAGCGTTTCGGTTTGGTCTTCGGGAACTTCCTCGTATTCCCATTCCCAGCCGCTGTCTTCGCTTTCGTCCGGTGCGGCGGTCATCTCCGTAGCCGGAACTTCTTTCACGGTATTTTCCTGTTCGTCTGTCAGAGCAAATCCTGCCGGCTGTTCTCCGGAATATTCGGTGATCAAATCGTCAAGGTTAAAGTCCTCATTTTGGTTTTCGGTCACGGCAATTGCCGGTTCTGCACTTTCCGCAGGCGCATTTTCCGTTTCCGCCGCTGTCGTTTCTTCAGCCGGAACTTCTTCCCATGTCCATTCCGCATCCTCAGCGGCCGGTTCTGCGCTTTCCGCAGGCGCATTTTCCGTTTCCGCCGCTGTCGTTTCTTCAGCCGGAACTTCTTCCCATGTCCATTCCGCATCCTCAGCGGCCGGTTCTGCGTTTTCCGCAGCCGCATTTTCCGTTTCCGCAGTTGTTGTTTCTTCGGCCGGAACCTCTTCCCAGGTCCATTCAGCGTCCTCAGCGGCCGGCTCTGCGCTTTCCGCAGGCGATTCTGCCGGCGTTTCTGTATTGGGGAACTCTGTCGGCGTCTCGGAAAGCGGCATGTCTGCGTCAATGTCAGGCAAACCGATGTTTTCGTTTTCCTCGTCTTTTTTGAATAATGAAGAAGCCAGCGACGACAGCCCGTCTTTTATCCCGTCTTTAAGTTTAGCTGCGGCCTGTACGCCATCGTCGAACAAAGAGAAGTCCAACCCGTTGGTTTCAGTACCAGAGTCTTTGTTTTTATTTTTTTTCTTCTTCTTTTTTTTCTTTTTTTTCGGAAGTTCTTCTTCATCTTCCGCGGCATTGTTCTCATCCGAAAAAAGCTCGTTTAACTCGTCGTTTTCTGTACCCGGATTGACTTCGGGAATCTGAAAGTCTTCCTGTTCCGCCGGATTGACCGGAATTGGCCGCGGAGCTTTGTCCTTTTCCTGTTGGATATATACCGGCTGTACCACAACTTTCGGAGCATTTTTTGTTTGCTGTTCAAAGAACTTTTGATTCTCTTTCTGCATCCGCTCCATGGCTTCGACAATTGTTTGCGTCGAAAGCTGCTGGCTTTCTTTCAGTGCCACTGAAATGATCGCCGAAAGCTCTTTGGTTTGGGTTTCGGACATTTCTCGAAACAGTTCGGACTGTGCTTTGACAATGCCTTTGACGATGTCCTCCATCGGCGGCATCGGTGTTGCATTAATCTGAATGTTGTTTGCATTGGTGTTGCTGCTGTTGCTGGCTGCCATGGTATTATGCTGCATAATCATCTGCGCCATACGATCCTGCGATTCCCTTATGGCATCCAGAATTTCCCTGCTGCCGTCCGGTGAAGAGAACGAGGTTTCTTTGCCTGAGCCAAGCGATTTTACCGGCATGTTCTTTATGGCTGCCGCATTTTCCGCCAATGCCTGCGCCATTTTTTCCTGTGTCGCAATCAGAGCCGACGTCAGTTCGCTGTTGCTGCTCTTTTCTGCAAAGATTTTGGCCATTTTCTCCTGCGAGGCAATTACGGCGGCCGCCAGTTGTTTGTTTCCGGTCTGGCTTCGTTCTTCGCTGAATTTCAGTGCCTGAGAAAATGCTGCGGCAATCTCTTTGGCAAAAGATGCGTCGGCAACGATTTTCGCCGGTCCGGCATAAGTGGGTGCCGCAGGTTGCGGTGCAGCTGCTGCCGGTTGCGGCTGTACCTGAGGAATGCTGTTTTGCAATTTGGCGTTTGCCTGAATTTGCGCTTCGGCGAGTGCAGTTGCCAAAATTTTGGCTCTGGATATTTCGTCATTAAGCTCGGGTGTGGCCGAGGCGGTTTGAAACTCACCCGAATGGTCGCGTGCAACGCCGGCGCTTTGCTCAAGTTCGTCGACATATTCCTGTAAAACCGAACCGCCCGGCAGAGAACCGAACATGCCCCTGATTTCCGGAGGCTGTTCCAAAATCATTTTGTTAAAAGCCTCTTTTCTTTCGGTGCTGAAAATATGCAACTGGCGGAAAATATTTAAAAAGCGCTGAGCTATGATGATGGGGTCTTCCCCGTCGCCATGATTTTTCTTATACAGCTTGCGGCTGTCCGCGCCTTTTGAATAAGTGTCAACCACCTGTTTTGTCCGACTCTTGCTAACTTTTATTTAAAATTCATCCATATTACCGATTTTAGGCTCTATGTCGTAAATTTCAGGTTAACAAAAGCGGCAGGAATAAAAAAAACTCCGCCGGTCAGGCGGAGTTTGAAACTAAAGCTCAATGGCGACAACTTTATGAATTTTGCTCAAATCGTCGTTGCCGATTTCTATTCTTTCGTCCGGGTTCCAGCGCAGACCGTAAAGCTGTCCGTTTTCGTCTTCGCGGATGCTCAGTATTTTAGCTTCTTTTTCATCGACGAAATACAGGGCGATGTCGCCGACGCTGACAACGTCCTGCGGGTCGACAAACAATATCGAACGGGTCGGTAACAGCGTTCCCAGACGCCTGGTGCAAAGATTGACGGCATAAGCATCTTTCTTGCTGAAAAGTTTAACCGGACGCTGAACTTTTTTGGTTTCTTCGTCAAAGTCGATAATCACGTTGCCGTCTTTGCCTGCCGTTCCGTAAACGGAAATCTTGATGTTGTCCTGACTGTTGTTGACGGCGTTGGTAAAGGCGGAAATGGCGCCGCGCGGGGTAGACAGCAATTTGTATTTGGCATCGTTGCGCTGAATAATTTCTTCAAGCATGCCTTTGTCTTCCAGACTCTTGATTTCTTCTTTCAGCTCCTCGGCAGTCATCTCCAGCGCTTTGGCAATGTTTTTAAATTCCTTGTCCGAAACTTCCCTCTGTCCCATTTCAATACGATGATAAACAGAAAGGGTCATATCGGCGCTCTCGGCAACCTCGATCAGGGTCAGGTTTTTTTCGTTTCTGATTTGGCGCAGACCGGCACCCAGCGTTTTCAGGCCGCTTTTCTCGTTAATCTTGTTTCTTCTTTCCTGTTCGCGGCGCCACGACTGGACGATTTCCTGCTGCGAATTTTGTTCGTTGACAAACAGTTCCTGCAGCGGGCAGTCCAGAAATTCGGCAACGCGCACCAGCTGTTCCTGATCGACGCGACGATAGCCTTTTTCGATTTTGGAGATGGCAGAAAGGCTGACTCCCAGATGATCCGCCAGTTCCTGCATGGAACGGCCGCGCAGTCTTCTAAACATTCTTATTTGGTTCGGGAAAATAATTTCTTCCATAGTATGTTTATCCTTTTGCTGTAAAGAACAAGATTTAATGTTAAGCAAATAATAAATACAAGCGGCTTATTAATCAAGAAAATAGTACAAAAAAAGACAATTTGTGTACAAATATGCACAAAAGAAACCCGGTTTTTCGGATTCCTTTTGTGTCGGATGTCAGCGTTTGTTTCCAGAAATTACTTGGAAAATTCTTTCATCGAATTCGGCTGTCCGTAAACGGCTATCTGCTCGGCCATCAGGTCGAGGTCGTCCTGCCCGAACATGATTTTGTCCTGCGGAATTGACGCGGACAGGCGGCCGTTGGAGTCCATCGGCTTGCTGTCATATTTTGTATAATAATCGGCAAACGCATATTTGTTTTTGACTGTCGCCGTGTCTATTTTTCCGTCCGTATAGGTATAAGTTGAGCGCTTGTTGATAATGCCGTCGGAACTGTATTTGACGGCAGAACCGCTTTTGCTGATTCTTTCAACCGATGTCATTATCCGGCCATTGCTGATATTCATGCTGAAATTGGTCGTCGTGCCGTCGGCGTTGGTCTGTCTAATTGTGAAAGAACCGTCGTCGCCCCTGACAATTTCGCGAGCCGCAAAGGAAGTGTCCATATCGGCCAGTTCCGAGTTGGGCATTCTTTCTTTCAGAGCCTGTTGCAAAATAGCCGTGTTGACCATGTCCTGTCCCAAAGTCGAGTTCTGTTGGAGGGTGTTGACGGCAACCATGTTCAGCGAACCGTCGCGATTGGTCATGTTGCGGCAGGCTGCGGAGTCGATTTTAATCGTTTGCTGCAGAAGCTTGCCGTCTTTGCCGTATTTGTTCTTAACCGTCATATATTTGTCGGTGGTTGTCGTCCGGTCATGGCTGAGACGGCCGAGCATTTTGATTCTGGAGCGCTGGTTGGTTACGGCAAGGTTGCCGGAAGCGTCGCGTGAAACCGTGCGGGTCGTTTTGCGGCCGTACCAGTTGCGCACGGTTGCCGTAACGCTGCCGTCTTCGTTGGTCTTGGCATCATCGCTGTTCATTGCCCGGTTGGCCATTCGGTTGACCTTTGCCGAATGCGCCATGTCGTGCAGGCCTTGTCCCATCTGTTTTCCGGCCCATTTGGTTCCGCCCCAGACCTTTTTGCCGGTACCGAGAGCCGCTTGTGTCGCCACATTGTTAACCATGCCGCCGAAAGGAGAACCGATTGGCTTAATGCTGAAACCGCCTTTGGAGAATGATTTGGCAAATTCTTTGGCCTGATCCAAAACGGCCCAGCCAAGCAGCATCCAGAAGACCAGTTCAAGGAATTTTACCGTCCACCAGGCCAAACCATTGACAGCATCAATAATAATGTCAAAACCTTTTCCTGATGTTCCTGCATGTTTCAGAGCCGGTGTCATAAACTCATTCATAATTTGTTCAATGCCGGTCGTAATGATAAATATGACAATCGACAGGAACAGGAATGTAAACATGGCTGTCATAAACGTTTCCCAGACTTTGGTAACGTATTTTTTTCGCGTAATCGGGAAAGCATAGGCAGCGATGGCTACCGGAATCAGCGCCGATGCTACGCTCAATTGCAAAATAGAATCGATTAGCAGCCAGGGATAAATAACCATCAGCAGAAAAGCCGAAAGCCACAGAATAACGCCCACCAAAAGATAACCGACATGCGGCAGAAACCATAATTTCCAATATGATTCTTTGAAAAAGGCCACGCAAAGAGAGGTTGAACCTAATGTCATGATATCAAGAATTTTGCCTTGAATGCTCTGAATGGTACAAAGAATATTGTTACCGATAGACGATGGGATGCCGCCGTCTTCCATAACCTGGGTAAAGCCAGAGCAGGTCTGTCCCGTCTGCCCGGACGTTACCAGTTGCGCCAGAGCCATGCCGGTATTGAAAACCGGCGTTACAATCAGGTCGATAAATTCCTGAATGTCCGAACGCAGAATGACCACGACCACAAAGACGACAAAAGCCTGATTGAAAATGGTTTTGACCAGTATGCGAGGCTCTTTGACGTCAAAAGCCGAAATAAATTTCAGAATCGTCATAGCCAGCCACAAAGCCATTCCGATAATAACCAGCGTAACCATGGCGCCGGCCAGAGAAGTATAAGAAGCCTTGGCAATTGAACTTGCAGTATTGAACAATACCCTGAACAGGTCACAAAAGATACAGCTGTTGAAAGAATTTCTGTATGAGTCGATGTTGCACTCGGCATCGTTTTTAGAATCACCGTAAGATGTATAAGCCGAGGAACCGACAACGGCATTTTGGCTGCTGAAGTCGTTTGCCGGTACAAATTGGGGCGCGTTGTAAGTGCTCCAGTCAAAACTGAAGTCTGATTTGCCGGACGATTTGCACATCGGATCTTCCGGATTCACTTTACATTCAATCCGGCACTGATTGGGGTTAAATTCGGTGTAACATTTTCCGCACAGGGATTGAATTTCGTCACACATCGGGTTAATTACAGAACCATTGGCGTTTCTAAGTTCAAAATGCAGGTGATTTCCATACGCTTGCGGTATCAGCCTGCCTTCTTTGCAAGAAGTTCCGCCGACCTGACCGATAACATCACCTTTTTTAACGAATTGTCCATGGTTTACTAACATTTTTGATAAATGAGCATAAACAGATGTATATTTAGAACCATTGCCGTCTTTACGTTCGTGTTCAATGATGATTCTCATTCCATATCCGCTGGAACAATCATTTGCTTCTATGACTTTACCATCTGCAGCCGCTGTAACATTGGTTCCTCTTACAGCTGCATAGTCCATGCCGTTATGACGGGGATTGGAACGATTACGCAGGCACAGGTCTTCAGGAACGCGGTCGACATTTCCGGCAACCGGCATTGTGTTGATGCAGTTGTTGTATGAACTGTTCAGCTGCTTAAGGCATTCGGCAGAGATGTCGGTACGAGTTCCTTCCGGGCATTTCTGCCACTCGACGCCGCAGTTTGCGCCACAGTCGGTTGCTGCCGCCGAAAGGTTAATTATCGACAGAAACGGAATCAATCCAACCGTTGCCCAAAAGGTGATTCTTTTCAAATATGTCAAAATACAGTTCATCATCTCGGTCACCTGTTACTTGCCGTTTTCCGGTTTGTTGCCGTTGTCCGGTTTCTCGGGTTTGTTTTGTTCTTCAGGTTTAGGGCTTTCTCCTTCGGAAGAATTGTCTTTATTTTCCGGTTCGGGAGCCTTTTCATCGCCGAATTTCAGCTTATTGCCCATTTTTTCCATCTTTTCGCCGGCTTTTTCCATTTTCTCGCCGATCTTTTTCATAGCTTTGCCGCCTTTCTGCATGGCCTTGCCGGCCTTTTGGGTTGCTTTGCCGGCCACTTCGGCGCCTTTGCCTGCACCATATGCCGCGGCGCCGGCAATCATCATCGGTACGCCGACAATGGCGCCCAAACCTGTTGCCGACAAGCCCTTGCCTGCGGACATCAACCCTTTGCCGCCGGCTTGAGCCGCTTTTCCTCCCGCTTCCATGCCTTTGCCGGCAGCCTGAACGCCTTTTCCGGATTGTTCCATGGTTGCTCCGGCCGCTTTGGCGCCTTTTCCGGTGTTTTTAACGGCTGCTCCGCCGCCGCTTGCCGGATTGCCGCCGCCTTTGTCGTCTTTTTCCTGATCGCCGTTGGCTTTGCCTTTGAAAAGGCCGCGGACAAATTTTCCGGCTTTGGCTGCTCCTTCCGTTGCCTGTTTCTTTACGGCATCGGAGGCTTTGCCGCCGGCCCATTTTACCGGCCGCATGGCCTGCTGCTTGGCAAAGTCGGTCATTTGGGTCAGTTTGCCGTGCATCGGATCGGCGCCGCCGAAAACGCTGTCTTTGAAGAATTTGTCAACGTAATCAGAAACCGTTGATGAAATCAGCTTCATCGAATACAGGTAAACAAACAGAATAATCAGAAAATAAGGTCCGGTTAAATCAAAGGTGTTTGAAATCCAAATGGCATCACCGGCTTCAATTTTTGCAAACAGTGTCGGAACGTCCCTCAGAGCCACATTAATCATTGCCAGAGCGTATGTCGTCGTCAGCGCAAGAAACACGAAAGTTCCGGCTGCTTTAAGCATAATGCTGATGACGGCGGTCACTTTCCCTTTGGTAACATTGAACGGCCATAGTCCGATAACGACCGGCAGGGCCATTATGGCAAAACCGAGCTTAAAAGAAATGTCCAGCAGATAATAACCGATGCCCAGCGTCAGCATGAACCCGACAAACCAAATTAAAGCGCCGCAGAACCAAAGCCATAAGTTGACCATTTTGAACAGAGAAAAGTCCCAAGCGCCGCCATTCATAGACCAGCAGGTCATCGCGTGGCCGATAACCAAATTGGTCGAAACGTTTTTATCCAGGTTTTGGGCAAAGAACATGATTCTGTTCATTACGTCGGAAGAAACGATTTCCGTTGCGGCTCCGCCGTCCGGTGCGGAGATGGTCGGAACGGTTACGGCATAGTTGGCGTTCAGTTCGGGAGCTCCGGAAATGTCGCTGGTTACGCTCATAAAAGCGATACCAAAGTCAGCGCCGGCAGTCAGCAGCGGGTTTATCGTATATTTGATTAATACGCCCAGTCCGGAAGTAATCAGAATATATGCAACCATAACCTTAAACAAAAAGACGGTTAGGGTGTTCATCATGGCGCCCGGCTCAATGTTAGACAAAGATGAAACGTTTTTCATCACAAAGAAAGCCATCCAGACCAAAGCGCCGAGCACCAGCAGTTTTACGCCCGCTTCAGATGTGATGTCATAAGCTTTGCTGCAGGCGTTTAAAAATGTTTCCATCAGAGTTTTGATAATCACGCAGGAGTAGCATTTCCCCTGATAGAGTTCCTGCATCTTTGCGATATTGCATTTGGCAATAAACTGGGCAATTTCGATTGAACCGTATGCCAAAGTCAGGTAGGATTCAATGTTTCCTTCTTCATCAACGGTGCTTCGGTTTCCGACGCCGGTGGCCATACTGGTAACCGAATATGTGTTCTTTTCTCCTTTGCTGCCCTCAACTTCTTCAATGGAAAGAGCTTTAACTCTGGAGAAAAAACCGGGATTTCTTAATTTTTCAATTTCCTTGTCCGTATGACATTCAAAAACAGAGTTATCATGTACGGTCATGTCTGGAGCCATGCCGCCACAGGTAATAGTTATATCGTATCTTATCTTATAACATTTCTGCCCTTCCGGACATCCGTCAGGATTATTGGCGCCACAAGCTCCACCGGCAAAAACGGCGGCCGGGAACAAAAAGCACAACAACATTATGAAAACGCCTGTCTTCATAAGTTTGCTGATGTTTAATATGTCGGTTAACCGTTTCATCGTTTTGGTCCTTAATTTTTGGCAAATTAACTACTTGCTGCCTTTGAATATTTTCCATGCGTCGCGTATCTTTCTGGCCCCGCCAAACGTGACAATGCTCAAGGCGCCCCAGAAAATCTCGGCGGCCAGTTTGCCGGCGCGTTTCTGGAAAGCGGAGTCGGAATTTCCGCCGACCAGACTGTCTGTTACCTGTTGGGCTATGTTGACGCTGGAAACTATCAGAAAAGCAATCAGCATGATGCACATAAACGGAATACTGAACTCGGCAAAAGAATCTTTGGTAACGCTTTTGTCGAAAATGTCGGAGTTGTCACTGATAATCTGCTCCATAGCCAGCAAAGCCATTGACATCATAACCGCCATAAACATCATCAGTGCGGCCGAATTTATAATGGTCAGAAAACCGTTTTTTGCCCAGCTTGACGTCTGCTTAAAAGCGTAAGACATGACCAGAATCGGCAATATGACCGCCATCATTGTAAAGCGGAAAATGCTGTCAACCAGATAGAAGACAAATCCGAGCTTGACGAATGTAAAGCACAGTAGGATAAACAGGCCGGTTATTAACGGCATAAATCCAGGTGCGGCCATAACTTTGAACGAAAGGTAGAACCCCAGTGTCAGACGCTCATTAACGGCACAAATCATACAATTCATCATGGTTCTCGGTCCGTCAGGGAAAGACAGGCTTTCTATTGATGCTTGGCCAAGAGCCGGTGCCGTGCACATTACCGGCTGGCTCGGCGTTATCAGTTCCTGAAAGAACTTGATGACAACGCCGTTGTTGACCTTGAAGTTGCTTCCGTCGCCTGTACTGTTCAAAATTGCCGCGCCGAGTTCCAAAAATGCGTAGTAAATCGGGAAAACAACCGTATTCAGCAGCCACAAAATCTGCGTCGTTGAAGAGGCGATTAACCCGCAAATCAGGCAGACAAACAATTTTCGCACAATTTCATTCCATATTTCGGCCGGAGAATCCTCGGTAAATGAACCGACAAACTTTAACAGGCGGAAAATTGTCCAGAGCGCAAAAGCAATCATCATCAAAGGCAATGCACCGTCGGTAATTTTGGCATACATGCCCATGGCGACTTTGCCCATATTCTCATAAAGCAAGTCGATTATTCCGGTCTGCCAGCATTCTCTGTGTTGATTAGCCAGTTCTTGTTGTCCGCTGTCGTCTTTTACGGATAAAGCCGCACGCTTGTCTGCATTCAGAGATGTTTTGCCCTCTTTAGGAGAATCGCAGGCCGTGAGCATGAATGCCGCAAAAAGAACAACCAGCATCACTTTTAAAATCTGTTTTATGTTCACGTCCTTAAACATCGTCTTAGTCCTAAAACTTATTTAAAGTCCCATCCGTTAATATTGGCGCTTTGTTCCGTACGGTAATTGTTGCCGTATTTCTGTTTCATAATGCTGTCAATTTCCTTATCCGATATGCTCTGTTCTCTTTCTTTCTGCATCTCGTCCATTTTTTTCAGGGTTTCCTGAACGATGGCATCATTTTCTTTTTCATTTTTTCTTTCTTCGGCAGCCTGAGCCGTAAATTCGTTAGCCTTTTGGTCGGAAGAGCCTGCCTGCCGCATTACCGCGTCTTTTTCGGCACCGTCAGCCATACTTTGGGCTTTTTGCCGCAAAGCAGTTGCTTTGTCTTTTTCCTCTTTTGCCTGAGCTTCAAAATTGCGGGCGCGTTGAGCTGCTGCGTCACGGTTGGCCGTCGCCTGTCCGCATCGCTCGGACACTTGTTTGTAAATTTCGGAGTTATTGGCAAGATCCAATCCTGCGGCCTGTTTGCGGTTGAACTGGTCAATCTGCCGCTCTCTTACTGCTTCCGGACTTGTCGGCGCAGTTCCTTCCGCTCCGGCCTGATTCGGTTTGGCCGTATTAGCAGCCGTTACCGGTGTAGCCGGTGCCGTCGGCCGCGGTGCGGCATTTTCGACTCTTTCGGCCTGACGGGTCTGCTCGGCCGTTACCGGAGAAGCGCCTCCTGACGAAGAAGAGGAGGGGGCCGGCGCCGGAGCGTCCGAACCGCGAAGCCGTGATACGGGAGCACTGCTCTTGCCGCCGCCTGACCGTCCGAAACTGAAAACTTTTCCCAAAGCTGAAACGGCTTTGTCTCGAGCCTGCCGCAGCTTCGGCGTAACTCCGGTCGCATTGCCAACCAGTTTTGTCCCCTGCCATGCCATTTTGCCGGTTCCGAGCGTCGCCGCTTTGGCAACATTATAACCCATGCCGCCGATTTCCGGAGCAATTGAGCTGCCGCCACCGCCGCCGGCCATGCTTCCGGCCAGTTCGGTTGCCTGACTGGTCAGCTTAAATCCGAAAATACAGCTGGCAATCAGAATGAGAAAGCCTGCAAAACCGATGTCCAGCAGATTTTTAAGAGTGGTAACTTCATTTGAATTTAATGCATTGACAACCGCTTTCATGCCACCCGAAACGCCGGACATTGATTCGCTCATTAATTGAATGTTAATGCTGACGACCAGCCCCATGAACACATAAGTAAAGAAAGTATTCATAAACATCGTAAAGCCTTGTGTCGTGTATTTGGAAGTAACTTTAAACGGCCAGCTGGCAATCAGGAACGGCATCAAGGCACCGACAATACCCAACCGTACGGTTGCGTCAACCAGATAAAAGGCAAAAGCCAGCGACAGCAGCCATGCAAAGACCCAAATGATTAAACCTTCAAAAATCATGGAAAGGTCAGGGAATTTAAAACTTGTAACAGTCGTCAGAGCGCCCATGTCAATAGCGCCGGCATTCCGGGCAACGCACATCAGCGAGGAACCGATTGCCTGCGGAACGGCCAGTTCGGCCTGAACCGCTTTGATGAAACATTCCAACTGTGTATACAGATACCCTGGCAGCAGCCCGCTGCTCAGACCGCTTAATTCTGACGAAGTGTCACAAGCCTGAAGATAAGAGTTTTCTCCTGCCGAAAGCAGAGTCATGCCAAATTCCATACCTGCTTTCAACAATGGTCCCAATACATAACCGTAAATGGCAGTTGCGTCTCTCAACAGCAAAAAGGCAACCAGAACTTTAAATGCCTGTGTCAAAAGCTCGGTAATGTATTTCGGCGCATCCATTTTGGTAAAGGAAGAAACTTTGCCGAGCAAAGAAAAGGCAACCCACAAGGCAAATCCAACCAAAAGCACGTTGGCAAAAGCTTTGGATAATGCGGCATAAGAACCGCTGGTCATTCTCTGCGCCGCATTAAAGATTTTCAGAAACAGCGGGCAAAAAATGCAACTTCGGCCTTCAGCCAGTTTCATTGGCAGCGGAATACAGCCGCGTGTAACGCCGTTGATTGATTTTGCCGTTTCTCCATCATACTGAAAATATAGTTTTGAACCGTCAGAACCGGTATATACATAAATAGCAGCTTCGGCAACGTCCAGAACTTCATCAGCTTCATCACATGCTTTATCTTTTGCTTCTTTGAGTTGTTTCAATTCTTCTTGCAGACGTCTTTTTTCTTCTGTATATTTATTGTATGCTTCAGGATCATTAATTTTTGTCGTTGCGGTCATGACAAAACCAGTAACTGATGTACCAACAGCACTTGTTGTGACAGTTCTGTTTATTTTTACATCAATGTCAGATATTTCTTTTTCTTTGTCTTCGACTTTCTTTTTGGCATCGGCGCAGTTTTGCTTGACTTGGTCAATAACGTCCTGATCTTTCTTGTCGCCGAGTTTTGTGGCTCCGACAAAAGTTTCGACTTTTTTCTCGGTTGCGGCATTGGCTCCTTCTGTCGCAAAAGCCTCGCCTGCAGCTGACATAAACAGAAGCCCGATAAACAGGCCGAATACATATTTCCAACTACATTTTGTCATCGTCGTCTTCCTTATGCCAAGGATTGCCAAGTACCTTAAAAGCAGCCAGCAAAACCGCAATTACCAAAACGAGCGAACCCCAGAAAGCGTATTTTGTGGTAAACCAGCCGAAAAAATCAATATAATAAGCAAGGGCAATTGCCAGAATTATTCCTATATTAATCAGTACGGCTCTCATCGGTTCCTCATTTTAAAGCTATTCCATGCTATTTAGATTGTAGCATATAAAAGTAAAATATTTTGTTACAGTTTTTTGATTTTTTTTGATTTAGTTGAATTTCCCTTTGGTCAGAAATTTTACGCAGGCTTTAACGACTTTGTCGTTGTTAAAGACGTTGTAGTTGACGTTGCTGACATGAATAACCTCCTTTGCACCCTCCAAATCGGATTCGCCCGGCGTCGGTAAAGACTTTTTTAGCGATTCCGAAAGCATGTTGGTCAGATTTTTGCCCGGAAAATCCGTTGCAATGATGCCAAACTCGGTTCCTTTAGGAAAGTTCGGAATGAAAATCATGTTGTTCGGCGAAACTTCTTTCAAAATCGGGCCTAACAGCCATCTGAAAAAACTGTATTTTTCAAGTTTGGCAAAGAGTCTGCTGCCCTGATTCGGCGGACAAACCTGCACAATGCGCCGGATTTTGAGCTTTTTCTGCCAAGGCGATTCGATAGCCATCAGTTTACGCAGTACAATTCCGCCGACGCCTTTGGTTACAAAGGAGACTTCCTGCACGTCTTCAAGATGGTTCAGCAGAAATTCCAACTGCCGGACGTGTGAGTCGATTCGTTTGCGTGTCGACGGATAGTTTATTGCAGCCGCCATCATACCTTCTTTTAATACGGCACGCCATAAGGGTTTGAAAATGTTTTTGCTGTCGCCCAGACCGTGCAGCATGATTACCATATGTCCGCGCTGTCGCGATATTTCATAGATTTCAATATAGTCAAGAAAAGCCCGGCGGCAGTTTTCGAAACCGCCGCTGTGACGCTGAATGTCCCACGGATCAAGAAGCCTGTATTCTTTGGTGCGGTAATTTCGCTGGATTCGCCATTTCTGATAAAAGAAAACGTCTTCCCAAAGCTGGCTGCCGCCCATCGTGAAAAATTCAAACCGCATTTGATGCTCCCTTTATTAATAACTTGAAGCATTCGGATTCGGAATTGCCGTAATCGTTACTTTGGCCTTGTCCGAACCGTCGGAAAGAATCAGAATCTGCACGGCGCGATTCTCCCGCACGTAAGTCATATGGCTGATGTCCGCCCGAACCGTTGCAATTTCTTTCCATTTCAGTTTGGGCATCTCCGACATATAGAAGTCAAAAACGCTGCTTGCGTTATACGGAGTCGTAAATACCAGGCTGCCGATCCAGTTGTCGCCGGTGCCCAAAGCTTTTGTTTCTTCCAAGTCTATATAGGACTGGTCAGGAAAAGGAACGTCCGGAAAATGGGCAAAAGCCGGCGGAATCGCCGAACCGTCAACCCCGGTCAAAACCGGCTTCTCCGAAGCGCAGGCCGAAAGTATTAAGACTAAAGCTATAACTAAAATGTTGTTTTTTAACATAATTGCTACCTTGTATCAAAATTACAGTTCGTGTATTGTAAATATTGTACCGCACATAAGGTTAAAAAAAAGGAAATAACGGGGCGTATTTCCACATGCGAAAATTCCACATAAATTTCTTCATACAATCAATGAGTTAGAAAAAATGTGAAAAAAAATCAAATTTTTTTAATTTTTTGTGTTGACATATGACGGTGACTGTCATATAAACCTGCTCACCGGCTGCGAGTTAGCCAAGTGCAAAATCGCCCGGTGGTTATAAAACAGAGTAGATATGAGAGAAGAGGATACGCAGACGGCGGGTATTTGGCAACGAATATGTAAAGTCTAGTGTATCTGAAAAAAAGGAACCAAGAAAATTCTTTTATGAGTAAGTAATTAGACGGGATTGAAG
>OJOL01001507.1_pt1 | contig 14315 bp, 10 predicted proteins | sample 1598121 | NCBI WGS metagenome assembly OJOL01 (sample SAMN01915219, study PRJEB22387) | human gut metagenome | isolation source: stool | host: Homo sapiens | place: USA
GCTCGATGAAGTGCTGGAAAATCTCGTCCTGCTGCTCATAGCTGGGCTGCAGAGGAACGCCGTCCTTCCAGTCGCCCTTGGAGTGGTCGCTCTCATCCTTCCACAGGTGGTACGGCTCAATGCCAAGCAGCACATCCACATAGGGCAGGCACTCGGTGCAGAAATCGCGGGCTTCTTCCCAGCTCCACAGGGTGGAGCGGAAATTGCCGTCGAAGCTGACGGTCAGGCCCTTGTTTTTGGCGACCTTGAGCATATCCAGAATGAGGGTGCGGCAGTTGGGTGCCAGTGCCGGGGTGATGCCGCTCAGGTGCAGCCAGTCGTAGCCGTCCAGCAAAGCATCCAGATCCACCTGCGAGAAATCGTACTCAGTAATGGCACTGTGCTTGCGGTCATAGATGACCTTGGACGGGCGGATGCCGTAGCCGGTCTCCAGATAATAAGTACCCAGACGGTTGGAAGGAGTCTCGTTCGGCTCGGTCAGGATCATAGGGGTGCAGTGCACGTCGTTGGAACGCAGCCAGCGCACGGCGCTCTTGCCCAGACTGTTGTTGGGCACCACGCTGAAGAAGGTGCTGTCCACACCAAGGTTAGCCAGTGCCAGTGCAATGTTGGCCTCGCTGCCGCCGTAGCTGGCCTCAAAGCCGGATGCCATACGGATCTTCTCGTAGTTCGGCGGGGTCAGGCGCAGCATGATCTCACCGCAGGTGATGAATTTCTGGCCGGTGGTATCGTTGCCAAGGATCGGGTTGAAATGTTCCATAACGCTCCTCCTGATATTTACAGCTCATCAGAGTTCTGTTAACACATCGTTGTATCCATTATAATCCGGCCCGGATGGGATTGCAAGCATTTCCGCGGGGATGCAAGAGAAAATAATCAGCCTTTTTTGGGAGATTTGACGAATTCATACCCCTGTCAAATCGAAAGAAGGCGTATACTCTTCCTTCGCGCTGCTCTTCTGCTGCATGTAGCCCTGCGCCAGTCCCTTGTCCATGGCATAGTTGACCACCCGGCGGTATTCATAGGTGGTAATGCGCCGTCCGATGCCGTGCTCTGCGGCTTTGTAAAACGGTGTGTACTGGCTCATGACGCTGGGGATGAAGCACTCGGGGTCTGCATCGTTCCACGCGGCCATCTGGTCAAGCACTGCAAAGCTGTCGTCAACATGGCCGGGCAGGGCAAGGTGCCGCAGAATGACCCCCTTTTGCAGGATGCCCTCTGCATTGAACACCGGGTGCCCGGCCTGTGCCATCATGGCTTCAATGGCGGGCTTTGCCTGCGCAAAATAGTCCGGTGCAGAGGAAAGCTCTGCCGAGAGGGCGGAGGAGACGTATTTCAGGTCGGCCAGCCAGATGTCGATGTATCCGCGCCATGCTTCCACGCTTTCCACCGTTTCGTAGCCGCCGGTGTTGCATACGATGGGCAGATGCAGGCCCTTAGCCCGGGCAATATCCAGCGCGGCAATGATCCAGGGCCGCCACTGGCCGGGTGTGACCAGATTGATGTTGTTGGCACCCTGCTCCTGCAGATTCAGGAAAATCTCTGCCAGATGTTCCACGCTGATCTCCTTGCCAAGGCCCTCGGCGCTGATGGGATAGTTCTGGCAGAAGCAGCATTTGAGGGTGCAGCCGGAAAAGAACACCGTGCCGCTGCCCTTTGTGCCGCTGATGCATGGCTCCTCCCAGTAGTGCAGGGCAGCGCGGGCTGCTTTTAAGGTGCCGCCCGCGCCGCAGAAACCGGTGCGTCCGGCAGCACGGTCGGCCCCGCACCGGCGCGGGCAGAGGGTGCAGGAAGAGGGAACGGAGACGAAATCGCTTTTCGGCATAATATCCAAAGTCCTTTGCTGAAAGTTTATCAGCCCCAGTATACCACTTTTCGCCCCGGACGTGCTATACTATAAGATAAGGAAAAAATAATACATATGGAAAGCAACATCTTTGCAAGGTCCGTGTGGCGGACTGCGGCGGAGAGAACGTTGTGATGGAGGAGACCATGCGCACCGAAACCGATGAGATCCGCGATAATCTCAAGTACCTGACCCTGCTCTCGCGGGATTATCCTTCGCAGGCGGCGGCAGCCAGCGAGATCATCAGCACGCAGGCACTGCTCAAGCTGCCCAAGGGTACCGAGCACTTCATGAGCGACCTGCACGGCGAGAATGAAGCTTTTGTGCATATTCTGAATTCCGCTTCCGGTGTCATTCGCGAAAAAGTGGATCAGGTGCTGGGCGATACCGTGCCGAAGCATACCCGCGCCGAGCTGGCAACGCTGATCTATTACCCCAACGAAAAGCTGCCCCAGCTCAAGGCACGCTGTACCAGCGAGGAAGCGCTGGACCAGTGGTACACCGAAACGCTGCTGAGTCTCATTGATATCTGCCGTCTGGTGTCCTCCAAGCATACCCGCGACCATGTGCGCAGATGCCTGCCTGCCAGCTGCGGCTACATTCTGGACGAGCTGCTCCACGCCCATTTTGAGGATCACGACAAGGATCTGTACTACGGCCAGATCGTGGGCAGCATCATTGAAAATGGCCGCGCCGACCGCTTTATCGTGCGGCTGTGCGAGCTGATCAAGCATCTGGCAGTGGACAAGCTGCACATCGTGGGCGACCTGTTCGACCGCGGCCCACGCCCGGATATCATCCTCGATCTGCTCATGCGCCACCACAATGTGGATATCCAGTGGGGCAACCACGATGTAGTATGGATGGGTGCCGCTGCGGGCAGCCCCATCTGCATCTGCACGGTGCTCAAGACCACGCTGGCTTATCATAACCACGGAATGCTGGAGGACTGCTACGGCATCAACCTGCGCCATCTGCAGCGCATGGCCGAGCAGTTCTACGGCAATGATGATCTTTCCATCTGGATGCCTCATACCGATGCGGCCCGCGGCCCCTACACCAGGGGAATGCTGCACCGCTGTGCCGTGATGCACAAGGCCATCAGCATTCTGATGTTCAAGCTGGAGTGCCATGTCATCGACCGCAACCCGGACTTCCAGATGCAGGAGCGAGATTATCTGCGCCGCATCGACTGGGAAAAGCACACGGTAAAGATCGGCGAAAAGGAGTATCCGCTGCGGGATACCTCGTTCCCCACGGTGGACCCCGCCGACCCGGCCGCACTGCACCCGGATGAACAGCTGGTGCTGCGCAAGCTGGTGCAGTCCTTCCGCCAGAGCGAAAAACTGCAGCAGCATGTGGAATTTCTCTATGCAAAGGGCAGCGTGTACCACATTGAGAACGGCAACCTGCTCTACCATGGCGCTGTGCCCATGACCAGCCGCGGCACCTTTGCCATGGAGCGCTTTGAGGGCCGCTACTACTCCGGCCGCGCACTGATGGACTACTGTGATGCCCGCGCCCGCCGGGGCTACTATGCACCGGAAGGCAGCGCTGCCCGCCAGAGCGGACAGGATTTTTTGTGGTATCTATGGTGCGGCAAGCTTTCGCCGCTGTTTGGCCGCAGTGCCATGACCACATTTGAGCGGCTCTATGTAGAGGACGCTTCCACCCACACCGAGGTGAAGGACCCCTATTATACATGGTATAACGATGAGGCCGTCTGCCGCCGCATTCTGGCCGAGTTTGGCCTGCCCGGTGCCAGTCACATCGTCAACGGCCACGTGCCGGTGCGGGAAAAGAACGGCGAAAGCCCCATCAAGGGCGGCGGACGGCTGGTGGTGATCGACGGCGGTTTCTGCCGTGCCTACCACGAAAAGACCGGCATTGCGGGCTACACGCTGGTGTATTCCAGCCGCACCATGTCCCTGCGCACCCATCAGCCCTTTGAAAGTGCTGAGAAAGCGGTGAAGGATAATCTGGATATCATTTCCCAGAAAAACATTCTGGAGACCGAAAATCATCGCATTCTCGTGGAGGACACCGACGAGGGCGAGGTGCTGCGGGAGCGTGTGCACGACCTCAAGCAGCTGGTGGCTGCCTACCAGCTGGGCTGGATCACTGAGACTCGGTGCGAAGACCACATCTGGTAAAGAAAGCGCAACAGCAATGTATCTGATTTTTGTAAAATACCTGAAAAAGAAATCAAAATTTTGGAATATCCTGCGCGAAAATGGGCAAAACAGAAAATAATAAAACAACACCAAACGGGGCTTTGCTTTTTTGTGAAAGTTGTGTATAATAAGATAGCTGTACGTGTACGGCCTTATGGCCCATGCACATCAGGCAGCTTTTATGGAAAATGCTTTCAGGAACCTTAACAGGCCTGCGGCTGCGGGCCTCCGACAAGGAGATCATAAAATTGGAGAAATTTGTTATTACGGGCGGCAAGCCCCTGCACGGCGAAGTTACCATTTCGGGTGCCAAAAATGCGGCGGTGGGCGTCCTGCCTGCAACCATTCTGGCAGCGGATGTCTGTGTGATCGAGAATCTGCCGGATATCAGTGATGTGGCGGTGAGCCTGAAGATCCTCAGCGTTCTGGGCGCACAGATCAAAATGATCAACCGCAACACCTACGAGATCGACACCACCCATCTGACCGGCACCAACGTCCCGGACGACCTGTCCCGCCAGATGCGCGCCAGCTACTACTTTCTGGGCGCACTGCTGTCCCGTTTTGGCAAGGCTCAGGTGGCCATGCCCGGCGGCTGCAACCTCGGCCCCCGCCCCATTGACCAGCACCTGAAGGTGTTCAGTGCTCTGGGCGCAGAGGACAGCGTGGACTACGGCATGATCAGCGTGCGCGCCAAGGAGATGAACGGTGCACACATCTTCTTTGATAAGGTCAGCGTGGGCGCTACCATGAACGGTATGCTCTCCGCTGTAATGGCCAAGGGCCAGACCATTCTGGAAAACTGTGCCAAGGAACCCCATGTGGTGGATCTGGCAAACTTCCTGAATATGTGCGGTGCGAACATCCGCGGCGCAGGCACCGATGTGATCAAGGTGCGCGGCGTGGAAAAGATGCACGGCTGCACCTACAGCATCATCCCGGATCAGATCGAGGCTGGCAGCTACATGGTGGCTGCTGCTGCCACCGGCGGCGATGTTCTGGTGAAGAACGTCACCCCCAAGCATCTGGAACCCATTACCGAAAAGCTGCGCCGTGCAGGCGTGGAGGTGGAAGAATTTGACGATGCTGTGCGTGTGCGCCGCACCGGCGATATTCTGCCGCTGAAGATCAACACGATGCCGCATCCCGGCTTTCCCACCGACATGCAGCCCCTGATGGGCGTGCTGCTGAGCGTGGCCAAGGGCACCAGCACCGTGACCGAGAGCGTGTGGGACAACCGCTTCCGCTATGTGGACGAGCTGCGCAAGATGGGTGCCAACGTGCAGGTGGACGGTCAGGTGGCTGTGTTTGAGGGCGTGGATAAGCTCACCCCTGCACCGCTGCGCGCACTGGATCTGCGTGCAGGCGCTGCCATGGTGGTGGCTGCGCTGATGGCAGACGGCACCAGTGAGATCGAGGAAATCGGCCACATCGAGCGCGGCTACGAGAATATCGTGGAAAAGCTGCGCGGTCTGGGTGCAGACATCAGCAAGGTGGAGCGTATGCCCGCTGCACTGGATCAGGCACTGTAACTTATAAAAAGCAAACAGCCTGCTGCATATGCGGCGGGCTGTTTTTGAGTGTATCAGAGGTTTTTCATGGCAGAATTCATCTCGTTATATTCGGGTTCCTCCGGCAACAGCAGTGTGGTGCGCTGCGGGCAGCGGTATCTCATTGTGGATATGGGCAAGGGCGTGCGCACTACCTCGGCGGCGCTCAAGGCGCTGGGCCTTGCCGCCAGTGACTGCGACGGCATCCTTGTCACCCACGAGCACAGCGACCATGTGAAGGGGCTTTCCACCTTCCTCAAAAAGAACACGCTGCCGGTGTACGGTGCAGCGGCAACGCTGGATTTTCTGGACAGCAACGGCATCGTACCGGCCAGCTGTGAGCTGCACGAGCTGGAAGGCAGGGAAGAGGACGTGGGTGCGTTTGGTGTGCAGAGCTTTCCCACCAGCCACGATGTGCCCTGTGTGGGCTACCGCATCCACACCCCGGACGGCAAGACCATGACCATTGCAACCGACCTTGGCATGCTCACGCCGCCGGTGCACGAGGCGCTTTCCGGCTGCGACCTTGTGGCACTGGAGAGCAACTACGACCTGCACATGCTGCGCAGCGGGCCGTATCCCTATTACTTACGGGCACGCATTGAAAGCACCCGGGGCCACCTTTCCAACGACGAGTGCTCGGCAAAGCTGCTGGAACTCGTTCAGGAAGGGTGCAAAAAGTTTGCGCTGTGCCATCTTTCGCAGGAGAACAACACGCCTGCGCTTGCCCTGCAGACCGTGTTCAACACGCTGGGCGCGGCGGGCGTTGTGCCGGAGAAGGACTGCATCGTGCAGGCACAGCGCCGCAACGAAATGAGTCCGGTATTAGAGTTTTAAATAAAACAAACGGCAATGCAAATGCATTGCCGTTTGTTTTATTCAGCTGCTTTCTGTGTGCGGATGTCATCGCCTGCAAAAAGGCAGGGGACAAAGGCAGAAAGGCGGCTGGAAATTTTTTCGGTATACAGCTTTTCCAGCAGAGCACCGTCAGTGATGTTGGTGGTGACGATGGTGGGCAGCTTTGCACCCAGCCGGTTGTTGAGCAGACTGTACAGGCTGCTGATGAGGAAGGCGGAGTTGAACTCCGAGCCAAGATCATCCAGAATGAGCAGGTCGGCCCCGGCAGCGGTCTGCATCAGCGTTTCCTCCTCGCCTGCCGGGTCTGCACCAAAGTGCAGCCCTTCCAGCTTGGAGAAAAAGTCCGGGCTGGAAACATAGATCACATCGTAGCCCTTTTCCAGCACGATGCCCGCAATGGCAAGGGCCGCATGGGTCTTGCCAAGGCCCGCATTGCCAAACAGCATCAGGCTCTCGCTGTGGTGGTCAAACTCTTCCGCGTAGCTGCGCAGGTCTGCCAGCATATCGGCCATGTAAGGGCGGATGGCACCGCCCACCTTTTCATCGGCACGGTTCGGGTAATAGCGCAGCTCCATGGTGTCAAAGCTTGCAATGGACAGGCTGGACAGCGCCTCGATCTCCTTGCGGCGCAGCTGCTGCATCACCTTGTGCACGCACTCACAGGTGCGGCCATTCACGCTGCCGGTGTCCTGACATTTGGGGCAGACAAAGCGCGGCTCCAGTGCATCAGCGGGCCGTCCGCTTTGTGCCAGCAGGGCGGTCAGCTTCTGCTTTGCATCGGCAAGGGCGGCGGCAGCTTCGGTGCGGTCCTTGCCCGCAGCACCGGCCAGTGCGCAGCGGATGCCCCGCACCCGCACCTCTTCTTCTGCATGGCGCAGGGCGGGAATGGCGGCTTCGGCTTCGGCGCGGGCATCCTCGGCTCTGGCTCTGGCCACCTGCCGCCGGGCGGCCACGGTGCGCATGGCTTCCTGATACAGTTCGTTTTTGGTACGCATGGCTCCTCCTTATTCCGGCTTCTTTTTCAACGGACGGCGGCGGGCAGCGTTCTTGAGGAAATCGTTGCCGCTGGGGGCTTCGCGGTCTACCCGGAGGTTCCGGCTGGCACCCGCAATGGCCACCGGGCTGCGCACATCGTGCACGGTGCGCAGGCCCTTGGCGTTCCATGTTTTGAGGATACTGTTCCAGTACCACAGGTCGCGCTTGGCCCCGGCCTGCACGGCAGCTTCCTGCACCATGGCATCGTCGTAGCCGTAAACCTCGTACCAGCGTGCAATGGCCTTGCGCCCGCCAAGGGTCAGCTCGCTTTCCGGGATGTTCAGAAGGCCGCTGACATACTGCTCGCGGCTCTGGCGCAGTGCCAGCAGTTTGAGGTGGGCATCGGCCTGCTCACCGGTCTCCACGCCCTCGGTGCGCCACACCTTCAGCTCATGCACTACGGCGGCCATGGTGCTGCGGCCGGTGCTGGCAACGTAGGCGGTGCACAGCATCACGGTCTCCGGCGCAAAGCCCTCCTGCATATAAAGGTTGACCAGCTTTTCCATCTCCCTGTGGGTCAGCGGACGGGCAAAGCCGGTCTGTGCGCAGTCGATCAGGCTGGAGATCATGGGGTCGGTGCGGCTGGCCGCAGCGATCTCGGCCCAGGTCATGGGTGCGGGGGCGCTGGGTTCCTCGCCCGGTGCAGCGTTCTCTTCGTACCGCTCCAGCAGGCCAGCGCCTGCCCAGAAGGAGAGGGCGCTCTCGGCGCTGATGCGGCTGCGCAGCTTGAGGTCGGCACAGATCTTGTCCGGGTCGGTGATGCCGGTCGCCAGCACATACAGAGCCACGCGCACATTGTATTCTTCGGCGATGCCCAGTTTGGAAAACACCAGCTGCGGCACTGCAATGGTATCGCCCTTGAGTTCTTTTAAACGATAGATCATGTTTTATTCCTTCGGCTTGTCCGGCTCGGCTTCGGCAGCAGGCGGCTCCCACGGGTCGCTGTCCATCATGCTGGGACAGTTTTTCCAGCGGTCAGGATCGGCATTGAACGCGTCCTGCAAAAAAGCGGCTGTGGCCTCCCGGCCCTCGTCGGTGAGCGGAAACACCTTCTGCACCCGCAGGGCAGGGTCGGTCTTTTCAATGGTCCAGGGGTCCGGCCAGTAGTCCACGGTGAGGATGCTTTCCTCCTTTGCGGCACCCTCGCCGCCGTCCGGGTCCGGCACGGTGCGCTTGCCGGGGATCATCCGGTATCGCAGGCCGTATTCGTTGCCGCTGTAGGAATTTTTGCATTTGAAGTAATGCAGCAGGGGAACAAAGATCATGGCAGAGTCCTTTCGTATTTTGCAGGGAGCGGCTGTAAGCAAAAACGGCAAACCGATATTCCACGGTTTGCCGTTTGTTTTTGGAGCAGGGTACGGGACCCGAACCCGCCGCCTGCTGCTTGGGAAGCAGCCGCTCTACCGGATGAGCTAACCCTGCAAGTTGCTCATTTATTGTAGCAAAGAGGGACGGGATTGTCAAGGGCCGGAGAATGTCAGTTTTTCTGGGCATCGGTCAGGTCCAGCACCGGCGTGAAGGGGTCGAACACAAGGCCGGTGATGCCGTCCGCCACCAGCAGACGCCTGTTCTGGCCCAGCAGCGGCACCACGGCGCAGCCTTCCAGCAGCTGGCGCTCACAATCGGCCAGCAGGGCACAGCGGGCGCTGCCGGTCTGCTGGGCACTCTCGGCCAGACGCTGAGAGTAGATGGGGTCGGACCAGCCGGTCAGGCCGCCGCCCTCGGCCGTGAACTGCTGCAGCATCTGGTATACGCTGCCGCCTTCGGCGCGGATGGGAGCCAGCGCAATGGTATAGCTGCCCGCTGCAAGGCGTTTGTCGAACTCCTCCTGCGGAACCTCTTCCACCGAGAAGAAAAGGGAGCAGTCCTTCTGCCATGCGCCGTTGATCTGCTCGGCCAGTTCGGTCAGGCCGGCTTCCTTCGGCAGCAGGATGGTCACGCCGGAAAAATCCGAGCTGGCCATGCCCTGCCGTGCATTCAGGTACAATGTACGGGGGTCGGTGATGGTGGGCAGCGGGTTCCTGGCAGACTTGCGGTAATCGATGCCGTCCACGGAAAGGCCGGTGGGCACAAGACCCTCGGCAGCGGTGTACAGACCGGAAGAGGGCACATCCACATTCTCCCGGGCGATGCCGGCAAGCGCCTGCCGCAGTTCCTGATCGGCAAACACAGGATCTTCGGCGCTGTTGAACAGCAGTGCCCAGGTGGTGTCGGAGTAATCCACCGACTGCAGCGAGGTATCCTCGCCGGTGTCGTCCAGCGCGGCGGAGCATTTTTCGTCTGCAATGAGCTGGGCGGCGCTCTTGCCGGTGCTGCCGGTGTTCTGCACCAGACGCAGGCTGCCGATCATGGGGGAGGAGACATCCCGGTGCAGGAACAGGCCGCTGGCCGTCCAGTTGTAAAGATAGAAGCTGCCGCTGGAAAGGGTGGTCTTGGCGGTCAGGCCGTAGGTGCCGCGGGTGCTCTCAAAAAATGCTTCATCGCAGGGCATGGCACCGGGCAGGGTGAGCTTGGCAAGGAAGTTGTCGTCCTTTTCACTCAGGCGGAACACCAGCGTCAGCGGGCCGGCGGCCGAAACGCCCAGCGTGCTGGCATCGGCTGTGCCAGCCAGCACGGCAGCACTGTTCTCAAGGGCGGCAAACTCCACGGCATAAGGGGAATTTGTCTGCGGCTGGAATATGCGCCGGAATGCAAACACAAAGTCCTCGGCAGTGATGGTGTGATCCGTGGAAGCGCCCTTAACGGCCTTGTAGGTCAGGCCGTCCTTGATCTGGAAGGTGTAGGTCTTGCCATCGGAGGAGATCGTCCAGCTCTCGGACAGATCGGGCACGATCTCGCCATCCGCTTTTTTGCGGACAAGCCCGCTGTAAAGGTTCTCGCAGGCGATCACGTCCGGGGCAGCAGAAGCCACCTGCGGGTCGAGGTTTGCGGGGATGGTATCCACGAACCATGTAAAGCTTGGCGCACTGGAACTGCTGCCGCAGCCGGTGAGCGCAAGCAGGAACGCAGCAGCAAGCAATGCTGCGGTAATACGGAAGAACTGTTTCAAGGGGATGACCTCATTCTATGGTATTTGCGAAAAAAGGCTTTTTGTATACAAAAAGCACTCTGCTTCGACAAGTGTAGCAGAAACAGCGGCAAAATACAATTGCAGAATTGTGAATTTACCTTGCTTTTTGGGGCAAAAAGGGCGTTTTTCCGTTGCCAATTGCGGCTAAATGGACTATAATGGTACAGCGAAACATCTCTGCACCTATTTTGAGGTGCGTTCTGAATACGATATTATGGAGGAGGAACTGTTTTTATGCAGAAGGATCAGCAGAAACTGATTGAACTCATCAAAGGCAAAAAAGTGGCCTTCATTGGTGCCGGTGTCAGCCACAAGACCCTGATCAAGGAGTTTGTGGAGCTGGGTGCCCATGTGACCCTGTGCGACCAGAAAAAGAGCGTGGAGGACTTTGGCGATTACGCTGCAACCATCAAGGAGCTGGGCATCGACCTGAGTCTGGGCGAAAACTATCTGGATGGCTTCAAGGGTCAGGATATCATCATGCGCACCCCGGGCTTTGTGGGCTACTTTGAAAAGCCCCTGCAGGATGCCATGGCCGCAGGCACCATGGTCACCAGTGAGGTGGAGCTGTTCTTCGACTTCTGCCCCTGCGAGATCGTAGCCGTGACCGGCTCCGACGGCAAGACCACCACCACCACCCTGATCTCCAAGTTCTACGAGGCCGCAGGCCGCAAGGTGCATCTGGGCGGCAACATCGGCGCAGCTCTGCTGCCCATGCTGCCCGAGGTGGCTCCCGATGATGTGGCTGTGGTGGAGCTTTCCAGCTTCCAGCTCATCAGCATGCATTCCAGCCCCAACATTGCCGTGGTGACCAATGTTACCCCCAACCATCTGGACCACCACAAGGACATGCAGGAGTACATTGATGCCAAGCGCAACATCCTGCTGTACCAGAAGCAGCCCTGCCGCGCTGTGCTGGGCTATGAGAACGAGATCAGCCGTTCCATGCAGTCCGACTGCAAGGGCAAGCAGGTGTGGTTCACCCGCCTGCACGATACCGACAACGGTGCCTTCCTGCGCAAGGAGGACAACATGCTCTGCATGGCCGAGGATGGCGTTGTGACCCCCTTCCTGGCCCAGAAGGACGTGAAGCTGCGCGGCCTGCACAACATTGAAAACCTGCTGGCTGCTGCCGCTGCCGTGTGGGGCGAGGTGCCCGTGGAAGCCATCCAGAAGGTGGGCAGCACCTTTACCGGTGTGGAGCACCGCATTGAGCCGGTGCGCACGCTGGACGGCGTGCTGTACTACAACGACTCCATCGGCACCAGCCCGACGCGCACCATTGCCGGTCTGCGCAGCTTTAACCAGAAGGTCATTCTGATCGCTGGCGGCTACGACAAGCACATTCCCTATGAGCCGCTGGCACCGGAAGTGGTGGCCCACGTGAAGAACCTTGTGCTGATGGGTGCCACCGGCCCCCGCATCGAAAAGGCTGTGCGCGAGGACCCGAACTTCAACGAAGCAGAGCTGCCCATCCAGCATGCCGACAACATGCAGCACGCTGTGGAGCTGGCCCGTGCCTGCGCAAAGCCCGGTGACATCATCATCCTGTCCCCGGCCAGCGCATCGTTTGACCTGTACCCCAACTTTGAGGTGCGCGGCCGCGAGTTCAAGAAGATCGTCAACGAGCTGAAGTGATCGCGCAGGTCAGCACAAAAGCCCACCGCGCCCGCTTTTTAAATGCCTGCCGGGGGAAATGGGTGCTGGGGGCGACCCTGCCGCTGGATCTTGCCCTTTTTAGCAAAAGCCAGCCGTGGCGATTCTACGCAGGACCTACACTGGCGCTGGAACTCAGCGGCAGTACCGCATGGGCAGCAGGGCACGCAAACCCGGAAGAGATGGCCAGCTTTCTGGCTTTCTGCGGGTGTGAGAGCATCATTTTAGACGAAAACGAATGCCCACCGCCTGCCGGGTGGTGCAAAGCTGAAACGCTGACCGTATTCGGCCTTGCACCCGGCAAGGCTCTGCCGCTGCCCGCTGCAGACGAGACGCTCTGGGCCGGACTGACCCTTGACAGAGAACCCTCTGCCATGGATGTGGCACGGGCGCTCTACCCGGCGGATACGGCAAAGCAGGAGGACTTTTACTCCGAGCTTTGCACAAAGCGCACCCGCGGCAAAGCCCTTGTGTGGGCGCTGCGGCAGGGAAGTGAAACGATCTGCACGGTAGGGGTCTATGCCCTTGCGAACAGGCAGGCCTACATGGCCTGCGGGCAGACAGCCCAGCCTTTGCGGGGCAAGGGCATCGGCGGGCGGCTCATTGTGCAGATGGCGAACGAGCTTGCCGCCAAGGGGGAGCACCCGGTGTTTCTCTGCAGCCCGGAGCGGGTGCACTTTTATACCCGGCTTGGCTTTGAAAAGCTGGGGGAATATGCAAGATATGAACAAACTCCTTCAGTCAAAACCTGACGGTTTTGCCAGCTCCCTCAATGAGGGAGCCTTTGGCAGGACGGAAAAGCTTTCTGCATAAGTGAAACGTTCTGGTTTCGTCAGGAGCTCCCTCCCTGAGGGAGCTGGCGCACGAAGTGCGGCTGAAGGAGTCATTCCGACAGAAAGCCTGCGCTCTATAAAATCTATAAAATTAAGGAACCGTTATAATGTCAATGCTGAACCACTTTTTCAATTACAAACCCGAAGTTCTGGCGCTGGACGAAAAGGCTATGGAGCTGTGCCAGCCCTACTTCCGCCATATGGAGGAGATCCGCGATTTTAACCAGCTCAAAATGCTGAAAGCCTTTGCGGATACCCAGATGTCCTCCACCGATATGCTGGGCACCACCGGCTACGGCCTGTGGGATACCGGCCGCGCAAAGCTGGAGCAGATCTTTGCCGAGGTGATGGGCGCAGAGGACGCCCTCGTGCGCAGCCAGTTCCAGAGCGGCACCCACACGCTGGCTGTGGCGCTGTTCGGCCTGCTGCGGGCAGGGGACACCCTGCTGGCTGCCACCGGCCGTCCCTACGATACGCTGGAAGGCGTGATCGGTCTGGACGGCAAGGGCAGGGGCACCGGCACCCTGATGGATTACGGCATCCGGTACGATGAAGCTCCGCTGAAAGCCGACTTCACCCCGGATTATGACCTGATCGCCCAAAAGGCCCCCGGTGCAAAGGTGTGCCACATCCAGCGCAGCCGCGGCTATCTGCAGCGCAATGCCTTTGATCTGGAAACGATCCGAAAAATTGCGGATACCGCCCGCGCCGCAAACCCGGACATCATTATTTTTGTGGATAACTGCTACGGCGAGTTCACCCAGACGCAGGAACCCTGTCAGATGGGCGCAGACCTTGTGGTGGGCAGCCTGATCAAGAACCCCGGCGGCGGCATCGCTCCCACCGGCGGCTACATTGCGGGCCGCAAAGACCTTGTGGAGCTGTGCGCTTACCGCCTGAATGCGCCCGGTCTCGGCAAGGATCTGGGCTGCACGCTGGAAACGCCCCGTGATATGTATCTGGGCTTCTACTACGCGCCCGGCGTGGTGTGCGAGGCCATCAAGACCGCCATTTACGCCCAGTGTATGCTGGAGCTGCTGGGCAAGAATCCAGTGCCGCGCTACTGCGACGACCACAACGATATCGTCACCTGCTTTGATGCAGGCACTGCGGATGCGCTCATCGGCTTCTGTCAGGGTATTCAGGCTGCAAGTCCCGTGGACAGCTATGCCGCCCCGGAACCTTCTCCGGAGCCGGGCTATACCGACGAGGTGGTCATGGCAAGCGGCAGCTTTACACAGGGCAGCACCATCGAGCTTTCCTGCGACGGCCCGCTGCGTGAGCCGTACACCT
>OJOL01001518.1_pt1 | contig 14231 bp, 10 predicted proteins | sample 1598121 | NCBI WGS metagenome assembly OJOL01 (sample SAMN01915219, study PRJEB22387) | human gut metagenome | isolation source: stool | host: Homo sapiens | place: USA
TAAAGATTTTGAAATAAAGGGAGCTAGAAAGGAAATGTGCAACTCGTAATTGGGTGAAAAGGGAAATATTCACTTTATCGGAGGAAAGAATAAAGCATACAAAACCTGCCGCACGCTGTACCACCAGCGTGCAGAGGTATTGGATTATTTAGTATGCGGATCATCTTGCCCCGTCGGGCATGCCGTATTGACTGATAATAAATTACCTCAAAAACAATTTATTAAGGTTACATAGATTAACATTCAGACAATTAAGGCCATGAAGGTCCGATTACTTAATATATCTATATTTCCTCCAGTCCGGGAATGTGTTCCGCAGGAAATCACGCAGAGTTTGGCGGTTTACTCCGAATTTTTCGGCGATTTCGTTCATCGAGCATTTCTCATTGATCATTTTCTTGATGACATTTTCTTTTCCGGACAACCTGACCTGCATGGTCTTTTTGCCTTTCGGACGACCGAGTTTCGTGCCTTCCGCTTTTTTACGCGCAAGTGCTTCACGGGTACGTTGTGAAATCAGATTGCGTTCGATTTCTGCACTTAGGCTAAAAGCGAAGGCCAGAATTTTACTATTGATATTATTCCCTAATTCATAGCGTTCTTTGACTGTAAGGACGATAATATCCCGTTCCATACATTGGTGAAGGAAGCTCATGACTTGCATCAAATTACGTCCAAGCCTTGATAGTTCTGTTGTTACAAGCGTGTCTCCTTTACGAATTTGTTTTAATAATCTGCCAAGTTGGCGATCCGATACACTTGTTGTTCCGCTGATTGTTTCGTCTACCCAACGTTCGATACGGAAACCTTTCGCTTTTGAATAGTTTTCAATCTCGAAGCGTTGATTTTCAGTACTTTGTTTATCCGTACTGACTCTTACATAACCGTATATCATACTATCTGAATATTAAATGAATAACTAAAGATACTTCAGAAATAGAAATGAAGGAGGGGATTAGTATTTACCAACTTTTTTTATTGTCGTGTGATTATAAGAGTGCATTCCCTCTACAAAGGTGGATATAATAATTTAAACGAAACAGCCTCTGAAAGTAAAAATTAAATTAAATTTTACGCAGTGAAAGGGGAAAGGAGTACATTTGCCGGAAAGAATAGTAGGATATGAAGAAATTATTGTCGCTGCCGCCTAACTTGGTTGGCAGTTTTCACGAGATAGCTAATGCCGATCCGGCAGACTGGTTTTGTACGTCCGATCCTATAGGTGCCCGTCTGGGATCGGGTGGAGGAACAACTTGGTTACTTGAGGCTTGCCGCCGGGATGACGATACTGCTGGAACGTTGTCGACAGGAGAATGGCTGGCGCGTGAAAAGCGGATTTTATTGCATGCCGGAGGGCAGAGCCGGCGTTTGCCCGGGTATGCACCTTCGGGCAAGATATTGACACCGATTCCGGTGTTCCGGTGGGCGAGGGGACAGAAATTATCTCAGAATCTCCTTTCGCTTCAACTTCCGTTGTATGAGGAGATCATGCGCAAGGCGCCGGATTCGCTGCATACGCTGATTGCCAGTGGCGATGTTTATCTGCGTAACAGCGAGCCGTTGCAAGAGATTCCTGAGGCTGATGTTGTCTGTTATGGTTTGTGGGTGGATCCTGCACTCGCCACTCGCCACGGGGTCTTCGTGTCGGACCGCAAATCTCCTGACCAGCTCGATTTCATGCTTCAAAAGCCCACTCTCGATGAGTTGGGACGGCTGGCGGGGACGCATCTCTTCCTGATGGATATAGGTGTCTGGCTGCTCAGTGACCGGGCGGTGGAACTCCTGATGAAGCATTCCTACGAATCGGATGGAAAACAGATGAAGGAATATGATCTGTATTCTGAGTTTGGTCTTGCTCTTGGGAGGCATCCACGTATAACTGACGAAGAACTGAATGCGTTGACTGTCGCTATCTTACCTTTGCCGGGTGGTGAGTTTTATCATTATGGTACAAGCCGGGAGTTGATTTCCTCGACGCTGTCGGTGCAGAATCTTGTGCGCGATCAGCGGGCGATCATGCAGCGTAAGGTGAAACCACATCCTGCCATGTTTGTTCAGAATGCCGAAGTTTTTTGTTCGCTGACCTCTGATAATTCAGAACTGTGGGTCGAAAACAGTTTTGTCGGGAAACGATGGACGCTTGCCGATCGGCATGTGATTACGGGTGTTCCGGTGAACGATTGGGAGTTACACGTTCCTTCCGGTGTGTGCATTGATGTCGTGCCTGTCGGTGATGAAGGATGGGTGGCACGCCCGTATGGTTTCAATGATACTTTCAAAGGAAATACGGCGAATGAATCTACTCTCTTTATGGGGCGTTCCATAGTGGAATGGTCTGCGGAGCGGGGTATCAATTTGCCGGCCTGTGCCGACATACAGAATGCGGCCTTATTCCCTGTCTGCCGGAGTATGGACGAGTTGGGGGCTGTGTTACGTTGGATGGTATCTGAACCTTATCTGGATGAAGGACGCAAGGTGTGGGAAGTAGCTGAAAAGATGTCTGCAAACAGGCTTTCTGATTGTGCAAATCTCCGCCGCCTGTTTGCCCAGCGCGAAGCGTTCAGGAAGAAAAACTGGTCGATGCTTGCTGCCAATCATGACAAAAGTATTTTCTATCAGTTGGATCTGGCGGATGCTGCCTCCGAATTTGTTGCCGGAGGAATTATGTTGCCTAAGGGTTTACCAGCGGATGCTCCGCTGATGAAACGTGTGCATGACCATATGTTTCGTGCTCGTGTGCTGCAACTTTCAGGAGATGAACGGGGCATGGTGGAACAGCAGCAGGCATTCTCGCTGTTGCGTGAAGGTTGGATCAGTACGATTGCTGATGAGAAACAGATGCCTCGTCTTAATGTCTATCGCGATCAGATTGTTTGGGGGCGCAGTCCCGTGCGTATCGATTTGGCAGGAGGATGGACGGATACACCTCCCTACTGCATGTATGCCGGTGGTAATGTCGTAAATGTGGCGATCGAGTTGAACGGTCAACCTCCTTTGCAGGTCTATGTGAAACCGGCTCGCGAGTCTCGTATCATTCTTCGTTCCATCGATATCGGGGCGATGGAGTGCATTTCGACTTGGGACGAACTGCGTGATTTCAACAAGGTCGGCTCTCCTTTCTCCATCCCGAAAGCGGCGTTGGCTTTGGCCGGGTTTATACCCGAATTCTCAGCAGGCTGCTATGTTTCGTTGGAAGAGCAACTGAAAGCATTCGGATGCGGGTTGGAAGTGACGTTGTTGGCTGCGATTCCTGCCGGTTCTGGCCTGGGAACCAGTTCGATTCTTGCGGCTACGGTATTGGGTGCATTGTCGGATTTTTGTGGCTTGGCGTGGGATAAGAACGAGATTGGTAACCGGACGCTGATCCTTGAGCAGTTGCTCACGACCGGAGGAGGCTGGCAAGATCAGTATGGAGGGGTGTTACATGGATTGAAACTGTTGCAGACGGGTGAGGGTTTCCACCAGAATCCGTCGGTGCGCTGGCTTCCGGAATATCTTTTTACCGAACCGGAGTATCGTGTCTGCCACCTGCTTTACTACACGGGAATTACCCGTACGGCGAAGGATATCCTTGCTGAAATCGTACGTGGAATGTTCTTGAACAGTGGTTCCCATCTTCGTCTGCTTTCTGAAATGAAAGTGCATGCATTGGATATGTACGAGGCAATCCTTAGGGGTGATTTCGCTTCATACGGGCGATTGGTCGGTAAGAGTTGGGAACAAAATAAGGCACTTGATGCCGGGACAAATCCGCCTGCTGTGGAACGGCTCATTTCTCGCATCAAGGATTATGCATTAGGCTATAAACTTCCTGGTGCTGGCGGAGGTGGCTATCTTTATATCGTAGCCAAAGACCCGGAAGCCTCTTTGCAGATCCGCCGCCTTCTCACGGCAGATCCGCAGAATGACAATGCCCGTTTTGTCGAAATGAGCTTGTCGGATAAGGGATTGCAGGTGAGTAGATCGTAATCCGAAAATCGCAATCCGGATTCTGGATTGCGATTTTCGGATTACGTTTCAGATCTCGGCGACGGAGGGATTGCATATTCCTTGATGATCAGATATCCGCATCCCCCGATGAAAGCGAGGAAGATGAATGCTACCAAAATCAGTAATTTCTTGGGAGAGGAAGCTTTGAGAGGAACAGTTGCCGGTTCGATAATGGTGTAGACCGGTGTCTGTTCCTGTACTCGGAGTTTATCCTGTTCGAGCTTTTGCGCTAACGTGTTATATACATTGAACGTAAGAGTCATTTCGTTGCGTAAACGCTCTTGCTCGGTGCGGTAACTGGCGGAGATAATGTTCTTGTTACCGTCTTCAAAAGCTGCATAAGCCTGCTGTGCTTTGTAATAGGCACTGCGGGATTCTTTTAGCACTTTTTCTGTAAATTCCAGATCTTTCTTTGCTTTCTGCGTCCGGTAATGTGTGATATAGGTCTGTAACTTTATCACGATACTGTGCGCCACGTCTGCTGAGATCAGCGGGTCTTGCATGCTGACACCGAGAGTAACGACTTGTGTTTTTTTATCGACATAGACGGTGATGCGCTGGCGTAGGTTTTTCAGTACATCCTCTTGCTTGTGGGTGAGTTGGAAGGGATTGAGATCTCCATCGTTCTCTTCGTTACCGGAGAAGAACGAACGGAGGGCTGCTATTCCTTTTAGGGGCGCTTTCATAAGGATGCTCCACCAAGCGAAGCGCTGATGGCCGGCTATGTAATCATATAGAGTAGTCGTGTACTTTTTCTCCTTGTCGGTTACCTTTTCGGGAAAGAGCTCCAACAGAAAAGGTGTACTGTGCACAATATCAGGATAGAGGTTGGGTGACAAAGCATCCTGGCCGGAGGCTGAACCGAGGTCTATTCCTGCCATGGCTGCCAGTCCGCCGAGGTTGCTCATCTTGCTTGTGGCATCGGTGGTTTCGGGAGCCAGTTTCACCGTTGTGGTGAATTCTTTGGGTATGCTGAAAGCAATGATGAGTCCCGCCACTGTTGCAATTCCGCAGCATTTTATGAAGAAACGTCGTTTTTTCCACAGGTAGCCGGAGAGGGCGATCAAATCGATCTCCGATTGTGGAGACGATGGGGTATGATTGTTCTTGTCCATTTATTTACTTTAAAAGATTGATCATTGATGTTATCATTGCTGCCATTGAGGTGACGGAACTGCCGACACTCATGATTTCTGCCAGGCTTGCTCGGCGGTCGCGTTGTGTCTTGGCGGGGACTACGATTTCGCAGCCAGGCTCGACTTTGGGGTAACGTTTGAAGAAAATCATTTTACGTTGTGTGGTCGCCACTTTTCCGTTCATGTAGATAACGATGGGATATTTGCGGGCAATGTCGTTGTAGCCGCCAGCCTGTGAGAGACAGTCACGGACGTCCATTCCTTTTGTATAGGTCACACTGTTAGGATAGGTAACGGAACCGCTCACCTTCACCGTACTTTGCTGTTGGGGGATGTAAAGCACATCTCCGTCGCGTAACACTAGGTCGTCGGCACTTCCCGGATGGGCGAGCGCTTTTTGTAGGTCGATGCCTACGGGATACTCCTTCAGGTTGGCAAGCGAAACAGAGATCGAGTCACGGCTTTGCTTGCTATTGTTACTTAATTGCAAGAGAGTTTCGATTTGGCGCAACTCATCTGTCGTCAGTTTACGTTTTAGACTGGCTCCCCGCACATAGGCGTCTGGAGTGATGCCGCTCGATTGTGCAATCAGTTCGCTTAAACGCGTATTCTTTTTCTTTAAAGTATAGTTGCCGGCAAAAGTAATCTCGCCTCCGACTTTCACTACTTGTTGCTTTTGGTAACCAGGTGAGAAACGGACGAATACTTCGTCGAATGGTTCGAGGGTGAAAAGCGTATCGCCGGAGGTTACTGCCAGTCCTTCGTCGAGGGTGAAGTTAAATGTCTCGGCTGTCTGGTTACTGCTCCGGGTGGCGGACGGATCTTTGAGCCGTCGTGCCACTTCTACGTTGATGATTGAGGCTGCTTCGCGCAGGCCGCCGGCGAAGACGATAACATCCTCTACTGTCAGATTCTTGCGGAAGGGCAATACGGTATCGGGAGCGTTGACTGCTCCGCTCACTTTGACGGTATAAGGTTCATGGAGGTCAAACAGGGAAGGGATATATAGTTGGTCCTCCTTCTGTAGTTCGATGTCAGGAACCTTCTCGTTCAAAATGTCTACAATATTGATGGCGATAACCGAACTGGTGAAGTCTGGGTTGAGCCTTGTGATCTGTGCGCGTCCTACAAATTCGTCTCCTTTAAGTCCCGAAGCCTGTTCTATCAATTGTTTGACAGTATGTACGTCCGGACTCAACTCATATTCGCCAGGACGCCAGACTGCACCGGAAATGATGATTCGGTTATCGTAGTAGGGGATGACTGAATCCACCATCAGCGAATCGCCGTCTTGCAGCACAAATGTTTGGAATTGTTCTTCGTTAACTGTGGCAATCTTGTAGCGGTCGCCGGCTTTGCGTTTCACTCGTATACTGCCAGTGTAGGCATCCCCTGTAAAACCACCTGCCATGTCGAGCAGGTCGTCAAGTGTCTCTCCTCGTCGAAGTTCGTATGTACGGTCTCTTTTCACTTTACCACCGGCGGTGACAAGCTGTTCGTAGGGACCGATAATGATCATGTCGTTGTCTTCCAGACGTATATTCGTTTCATATTTACCATTCAGCAGATAGTCGTATACATCGAGGCTGGCGATCTCTTTGCTGTTCCGGTATACTTTTATGTTTCTCAGTGATCCGATATCGTTTACTCCTCCTGCTGCATAAAGGGCGTTGAAAAGCGTGGCGAGAGATGAGAGTGTATAGGTCCCGGGTGCGACGGCTTCGCCGACAATATTGACTTTAATGCTGCGAATTTGCCCCAGTCCGACAGAAACGAATGTGTTAGGTTGACTGCCGTCAAGCGTTGCCATGATTTTACCCAATTCCTGCCGGATGCGATTCTCTGCCGCTTCGATAGTCAGTCCGCTTAGGGATACGGGACCGACATTGGGGATCAAGATCGTTCCGTCGGGAGAAATACTGAGTTTCAAGTTCAGTTCCGAATCTCCCCATACATTGATCAGCAACTCGTCTCCTGCTGATAGAACATAATTTTTAGGCGTCGGCATATTCAGATCCGGTTCGAATGTCAAATTCTTATCGGAAAAGATCTCACGCCCAAAAACAATATTTTCCAAAGGCTGCTTCGGTTTATGTTCGTCGCGTTGCTCCGTCAGTGGGAGTAGTGCTTGCTGAGTAGGATGGGAACGGTCGGATACGGTATTTTCTGTAGCAGGCTTAATGATTTGGTTGATACCGGTTTGTTCTGTCCTGTGTTTGGCTATTTCTCTTTGTATTTGTTCCTCTGTCATCCCGGCAGCACGGGCTTTATCAATTAATTCCTGTGGGATTTGTGCCTGTATGGCAATTGATATTAGCAGGAGCAGGAATCCAATGATACATTGTGGCAGATACCGTTGTCTTGTCCTTTGACGACCTAACGGCTTTCGATGGCATAATACAGCTTGTTTTTTGTCAAGATTTTTCATATTACTTTTTCTATTGTTTGAACGATTCGTTGGCTTGCAGTTCCGTCTCCATAGGGGTTTACTGCTTGGCTCATACGGTTATAATAGGTATTGTCATCCAGTAAGTGGGACACTTCAGTTACAATCCGGGCGTAATCTGTTCCTACTAACTTCACTGTCCCTGCGTCAAGTGCTTCCGGCCGTTCTGTTGTGTCACGCATGACAAGCACCGGTTTTCCCAAACCCGGAGCCTCTTCTTGTATGCCTCCGCTATCGGTTAGGACAAGTGTCGACTTCTCCATTAGATAGACGAAAGGAAGATACTCCAAAGGCTCTATAAAGAACAGGTTAGGGAGATAAGCATTTCCGAATATTTCGTGAATGGGCTTCCTTACATTTGGGTTCAAGTACATAGGGTAGACAAAGTCTACCTCCGCATACTGCTCTGCCAGAGTCTTTATTGCCCGGCATATTTGGATAAATCCATCGCCGAAGTTTTCCCGGCGATGACCTGTTATTAAAACCAGTTTGCGGCTGTTTTGTTCGGCAAGTGGAGTTGTTTCATAACCTGCAGACATCAGTTCGGTGTCAAGTTGCTTAAGTAGGGTATTCATTTCTTCCGGCCAAGGACTGTAGATGTTGTGCGTGCGTAACCCTGCTTCTACATGACCGACCGGTATTTGTTGGTAGAAGGCCGCGAGTGCTGAAGCTGTCGAAGTTGTGGTATCTCCATGGACCAGGACGATATCTGGTTTCGCTTCCTGCAGAACTCCTCTCATTCCTGTCAGTACCCGGGCTGTTATATCGTATAGGTCCTGTCCTTGCCTCATTATGTTGAGATCGTAATCGGGTCGGATATTAAAAAGCTTTAGGACTTGGTCCAGCATTTTCCTGTGTTGTCCGGTAACACAGACGATGGTTTCAAATTTATTTTTTTTCTGTTGGAAAGCTTTTACTAATGGTGCCATTTTAATTGCTTCAGGACGGGTTCCGAAGACGAGCATTATTTTCTTCATGTTGTTTCTGTTTAGATTTTTCCAGTCTTGACCAGTATCAAGAATTTAATTAAATGTATTTGTCGTTTGATGCGTGAAGGTTGTTTCAATAGGCGGTATGCAAATTCGAGATTGTGCTTTATCCACCATTCGGGTGCTCGTTTCACGTTCCCTGTATAGACGTCGAAACTTCCTCCTAACCCTTGGTAAATTGCGGGATGTGCCTGATACATTTTTTCCATCAATAACTCTTGTTTGGGTGATCCCATTGCAACGAATATGACATCCGGCTGTTTTGTCTTGATGTCTTCGATCAGTTCTTCCTGTTCTGTCTCTGTTTGTATGTATCCGTTACGGTACCCCGTTATCTGTATTCCGGGAAAGTCTTCTTTCAATCGGGAGATGGTCTTCTCTATTACGGGCTGTTTACTCCCGACCAAGTAGAAGGTTTTTTCTTTTTGATACAGAGCTGCTATAATCTTCAACCACAGTTCGCATCCCGCGATCTTGACGGCATCCACGGCTCCGTGCTGCCGCACTGCCATAACTGCTCCTATGCCATCGCAATATCCAATATTCCTGTTCACAATATCTTGTATTTGCTCGTTCGCATGCAGTATCTTCTCCGCATTTATCGCTACTAATATCCCTTTATGTTCCTCCACATATTCCAGCAAACTGGAATCTGAGGGAAAGGGGTGGACTTTTATTCCGTTTAGTTGTATTCTGTTGTCGTTCATGATTGTTGCATTAATTGTCCGAATTTTTTGGTCTGAATACCTTCTTTGATTATTCTGGCAGGATTACCGGCTACGATGCAGTTGGCAGGTATATCTTTTGTAACGACAGATCCGCTTCCGACAATTACGTTATCGTTAACTTTTACTCCACACATGATGATCGCATTTACGCCAATAAAGCAACGTTTACCAATGTAGGTGTCGGCTTTAGCAGGTTTGGAAAAGTCATGAGCTAAAATAACAGCTCCAGATGCAATGAAGCTTTCTTCTCCAATGTGTACTCCTTTGGGATTACTTTTATCGAGTTTGGCACCAAATGAGAGTTTTGCGCTTTTATCAATATTCATTTGATAGATTCGTGTATAAATAAAATGCATCCCGAAGATGATACAGTCTCTGATTATTTCTCTGATTTTTACTATCATAGTTATTGTTTTAAGCTGGAGATGTCAATCCATTTACTCATTTGATCTGTCAGTTCTGGGGTAATATTACTGATGACGTCTGGAGTAAAAGTCATTTCTCCAAAGATAGGGGATCCGTTGATAAGATATAAATCTACTCTAACGAAAGGAAAGGGTTCAGATAAACGTGAAGCAATTGATATCATTTCTTCTAATGCGCCTGGACGAGGAATTATATCTGATATCGGACAGCGAGAATTTACAAATTCAGGATAGGCATTCCAATCCATGTCATAAACCATAACCGAATAATTATGTGTGTTTTCTTCCCTGTCTGAATAAATAACGACATATTTAGGAACTCCATTAAAGCAAAAAAATTTGTAATCGATGAGTGATTGTTCGCTTTTTTTTGTCTGCTCCATAAATTTTTCTGCAATAATAAGAGGTTCTATCTGTGTATAATGCAATTGTCCGGTTAATTCTCCATATGGAAATTTTAACCATTTATTTAATTTATGATTTGTCTCTTTTATATTTAGGATATTTTTATCCTTTACTATAATATTTGTTGCACAGCTATTTGTCGTTTTTAATACAAAGGATTTAGGCAATAGGCTATAGTCGATTTCTATAGCTGAATTGTATATACCATAAATTTTGTTTACATATTGTTCTCCGCATCTATCAATCACATATTCTCTTACTCTGTATTTGTCGGCTAATTTACTCCACATAGAAGTGTCAGAATAAAGTGATAGCCATAGAATTTTTTCCATAAATGACTGTGGCTTCTTTAGATTGGGGAACTTTTTATAATCTTTACAATATCTGATCTTCCAAATTATATTGGGAAATTTCTTTAATAAAGGGGAGAATGGAGTTGCAATTTTTATAAGAACTGACTTGATAAAAATATTCATATGAATTTTTATTGATTAATATATGTTGAATTATAGATTGAATTTAGAAAAATGTAGTTCTATTTTTCTAATGATTGATATAGATGATCCAATTGTTTTTCTATTGCTGGAGGATAGAATTTTTCTGCTTTCTTTCCAGATTGATGTCCCATTTCTGAAAGATATTCTGGATGATCGATTAAAAATAGGATTGCTTCGTAAAGTTGTTTCTTATTTCCAGGTTCAATAAGAATACCGTTAACATTGTTTTCAACAAGATCTGTAATACCTCCAACTGGTGTTGCAATTATGGGCAGTTGGTAGGACATGGCTTCAAGAATGGATATACCAAATGATTCAAAAATAGAAGGATGGACAAATATGTCAGCAGTTCGGAATAATTTTTCTTTTCTTTCATTGTCTACCCATCCATGGTATTTGATAAAAGAAGAAAGTTGATGTTGCTGTATGAATTCATTCATAGTTTTTGTATCTCCTGTACCTCCAATATGGTAGATAATTTTGTTTTGCAACATTTCTTTGTTTTTCGCAAAACATTCTAATACATCAAATATTCCTTTTCTACTATCTATAGCTCCAATGAAAAGAAGATGGAGCTTTTGGTCGTTCTTTTTAATGGGACCAACACTGGGCTTATAGGTGACATTGGGAAGGAGAAAAATATTATTATTGAGTTTTTGTTCTTTTAAATAATCGATAAAATAATTAGAAACAGTCACCAATACATCTGCTTTATGGCAGACAAATCGAACAAAAGATTGGTGATTCTCGTAGAATTGTTCAAATTTTGCTCCATGTATATGTAAAATGACTTTTTTTCTGAAAACTTTAGCACAAAATACATAAATCGATTGACGATAAAAATCAGTAAATGATGCTGTATGTATATGCACAATTCGGATTGGTTTGAATATACAATAATAGCAACATCGTAATAAGGCAGATATGCTTAATGCTGTTTTCTTAAACAGATTTCCTTCTTGATGTGAAGCAATGAAATTAAATTTCTTGAACATCTTTGAATAAGATTGTATGAGGATTGCAATCCCTCCTTTGCCGTTTGTGTCAGTTCCTATAGTTAGGATATTTTTACTTTTATTGGATATCATGATTAAAATAAAGATGATTACTAATTACCCAGTAAACTCCTAACAGTGGAGCTAATTGAGTTGAAAAAAAAGCATGTCCTGCTGTATAGGCGATTCCTAACCATAGTATACTTCCTATACTTGTTATAAATGATAAAGAATTCCGACTTCTTTTTATAAAAAAAGGTCGGATGAACTGGAATACTAAAAAAAGTTGTGCAAGGATGATAAGTCCTCCCAGAACAAATCCGAAGGATAATATGATATCGTAAAAATCAGATTCTATATTTTTTACTTTTTCTTCTGGGTCGTATATGCTTGCTACGGCAAATCGTCCTCCTGAAATACCCTTACCCAAAAGAACCTCTGTTAAGTTGAATTCAGAAATAACTTGTTTACCGGTATTGATCAATTGCTCTCTTGATGATACTAACGAATTAGCTGAAAAGCGTTCAAGTGTAAAATTATCATATTGAATAATAGTTTCATATGTTATGATAGCAGAATATACGATAGCGATTGACATACAAAATATTATAAGTATCCGGGTTTGCCATCGGAGCTGAATAAGGCTGTCTTTGAAAAAAAAGAAATAGCCTAAGAAAAGTCCCCAATCTGCCAGAATTCCAATAATACCGACACGAGAACCGATAAGAATTGTTCCGACTGATGCAATAAATGTCAGTAAAAAATAAAATACATTCCGTTTGTAAAAGGAATACCAAATACAAAGTAATACAGCTAGAACCATATATACTCCCAATGCATTGCCGTCTGCGTAATATCCAGAGTATCCGAATCCAAATTTATCACTGTATGAAAGAATCCCGGTCTGTGTAATCATAGAGAATATATTAATTGCACCTATAAGTGAAGTTGTATAAACAACAAGTCTGATTAATTTCTCAAGGCTGAATATTTTACGGTAATAATAAAAATAAAAAAGGATGCAGAAGGTGTAGATAAACTTGAATAGATAGTCTATGTCCATTGCTGCATCTATATATTTTCCTGTAAAAGACCAGATAGCAAATGCCATTGAAATTAGGATTGTAATAATCCAAAATAAGAGAGTTAATAATGTGCTTAAATTTTTTAGTAAAAACTTCATAGTTAGGCATAATATGAATCCTCTAAAAGCTATTCCGATTGGTAAATGCACTCCTTTAAATTCCTGGATGTATCCATTTGCTGAGTCAAAAAAAATAGAAATGAAAAATAATATAAAAGGAAGTACTTGTATATAGAAGTTGTCTATGCTTATGGAGATAGGCTTAGCTATTGTAAATGTTTTCATATTCTTCCGTTATGTGTTTAATTGTAAACCTCTTGGCATTTGCAATGCCTCGTAAAATTAATTTTTCCCTATATTTATCATCTGAGATAAGTTTTTGAAATCCTTTTCTAATGGAGCTTACATCATAAGGATTGATATAGTGGGCTGTATTTGCTGCTATTTCTGGGATAGAAGTTATTTTGCTGGTTAGTAAAACTCTTCCAGTAGCATTGGCCTCTATTATAGGCATTCCAAAACCTTCATATAAAGAAGGAAAACTGACGATGTCACATTCTTGGTATAATCTAATGATATTTTGAAAGGGAATATCCAAATAATTTTTATATTGGATATGATTCTTTTTTAATTGCTCTATATGTTCTTGTTTTAAAATCCCTACAATGATTAGTGTACAGGGTATATTGCGTAATGCTTTTATTGTGCGTAGCAGATTTTTGCGCATGCCTGTTCCAATATGGAGGATATGAGGATTTTCTTTTCGGAATTCTTTTGGGTGAAAATGAATAACTTCATTATAGGGATTATAGACAATGCTGATTTTATTTTTTACTCTTGGAGTTATCTGTTTGATTTCATTCGCTGTATATTGGGAAATACAGGTGATATGTTTGGCAAAATGATTAGGCAGAATGAGCCAGAACCATTTTCTAATAAATCGCTTTAGGAAAGATGATGATTGTAATAGAGTTCCTGTATCATGCCAAGTGAGAATTACATTACCTTTTAAAAATAGAGAGATATAAGCTATCTCAGGTGAAAAAATGTGATTGATATCTCCTTGGTGTTTTTGAGCGAACCTAATATTTCGAATGATTCCTTTCCAGGTATTTCCGTGTTCAGGCAAAGTAATAACTTTTAATCCTGATATTCGGGATACAAGCGAATATGCCAGTTCTTCTATACTGTTAAGTCCTGTCGACTTTTTACGTAAAAATAAGGCCTTTGAACACATTGTTATGATTTTGTAGTTTGAATGGTACGAATTGCTTTTTTGTAAATAAGAGAACGCTCAGCCGTCTTTAGTCCGACTGTCAATAGTACGATGGTGGTTGAACTTACAGTAATAATACATATAAGTATAAATCCGGTGAATGTGTCAGGAATATATTGGGACAGCCCTGTCGGAATAATAGCTGCAAGTATGAAGACTAAGAGACTTCGACCAATCACTTCTATGATGAAGTTGGAAATATGCATAGGTATTAATGCATTAAGTATCCATATTCGTGCTATTAAAGCAATGAGTAGATC
>OJOL01001551.1_pt1 | contig 14048 bp, 9 predicted proteins | sample 1598121 | NCBI WGS metagenome assembly OJOL01 (sample SAMN01915219, study PRJEB22387) | human gut metagenome | isolation source: stool | host: Homo sapiens | place: USA
CCGGACACCGCCCCGTTCATGCCGCGCTACGCCAAGCCCGATCTGCGCCTTCCCCCGGCCATCAACGCCGTGGGCGTCGACCAGTACGGCGAGGCGCTGGAAGTGCGCGCCGTGTGCCATGAGATGGTCGCGCTTTTCGGCGGCCGTATACTTCTTCTTTTTCTTCGATTTACCGCCCGCTTCTTCCGCCTTTGTGGAAATCTCCAAAATCTCGGAGACCTTTTTCACGATGGTCTGCGGCACGATGCCGTGTTCTTCGTTGTATTTTTCCTGAATGGCGCGGCGGCGCTCCGTCTCGCGTATCGCGTATTCCATCGACGGCGTGACAAAATCGGCATACATAATGACCTCGCCATGTGCATTTCTCGCAGCACGGCCAATGGTCTGGATGAGGCTGCGTCCGCTGCGCAGGAAGCCCTCTTTATCTGCGTCCAGAATTGCGACGAGCGACACCTCCGGGATATCAAGGCCCTCTCTCAACAGGTTGATGCCGACAAGCACGTCAAACTCGCCGAGACGCAGGTCACGAATGATTTCCATGCGCTCCACTGTATCGATGTCGTGGTGCATGTAGCGCACGCGGATGCTGTAATTTTCAAGGAAACCCGTGAGGTCTTCCGCCATTTTTTTCGTGAGCGTTGTCACGAGAATACGCTCGCCGCGCGCGGTACGCACGTTGATCTCCGAAATAAGATCGTCAATCTGCCCGTCGGTTGGCTTTACCGTGATACGCGGGTCTAAAAGTCCGGTCGGGCGAATGACCTGCTCCACGACCGCCGCGGATTTTTCCAGCTCCAAGTCGCCCGGCGTGGCGCTGACGAACACCGCCTGATTGACGTGCGCATAGAACTCGTCAAAATTCAACGGGCGGTTGTCATACGCCGAGGGCAAACGGAAGCCGTAATCCACAAGGCTCTGTTTACGCGCGCGGTCTCCGGCGTACATGGAGCGCACCTGCGGCAACGTCACGTGCGATTCATCAACGAACAGCAGAAAATCGTCCGGGAAATAATCGAGCAGTGTGCACGGCTGGCTGCCGGGCTTACGGCCCGAAAGCACGCGCGAATAGTTTTCGATGCCCTTGCACATGCCGATCTCGCTGAGCATTTCAATATCATAGCGTGTACGCTGCTCGATGCGCTGCGCTTCGATGAGTTTATCTTCGGACTTAAAGAACTTGACGCGTTCTTCCATTTCGGCCTCGATCTCCTTGAGCGCGACCGCCATTTTTTCGCGTGGGACGATGTAATGCGACGCCGGGTAGATGGCGACATGCTTTAAATCGCTGACGATCTCGCCCGTGAGCGGCACAACCTCGCTGATGCGTTCAATCTCATCGCCGAAAAATTCGACGCGGATCGCCTTTTCGCTCGATTCCGCCGGGAAAATTTCCACTACATCGCCGCGCACGCGGAACTTATTGCGCGTAAAGTTGATGTCGTTGCGCTCGTACTGGATCTCGACGAGCTTCTGCAAAAGCTCATCGCGGCTTTTTTCCATGCCGGGGCGCAGTGAAATGACCATCGTGCGGTAATCGATTGGGTCGCCTAAGCTGTAAATGCACGAAACGGACGCGACGATAATGACGTCCCGCCGCTCGGAAAGCGCACTGGTGGCGCTGTGGCGCAGCTTATCGATCTCCTCGTTGATGGCGCTGTCTTTTTCAATATAGGTATCCGTCTGCGCAATGTACGCTTCCGGCTGGTAATAATCGTAGTAGGAAACGAAGTATTCCACGGCGTTATCCGGGAAAAACTCGCGGAACTCGCTGCAAAGCTGCGCGGCAAGCGTTTTGTTGTGTGCCAAAACAAGCGTGGGACGATTCAATTCCGCAATGACGTTCGCCATGGTAAACGTTTTGCCGCTGCCCGTAACGCCGAGCAAGGTCTGCTCCTTATGCCCCGCGCGGATAGACTCCACAAGTTCTTTGATCGCCTTCGGCTGGTCGCCCGTCGGCTGATATTTTGACTTCAGTACAAATTTATCCCGCTCCTGCATGGCTTTGCTCCCTCACTGAATTTTTAGAACATACGTTTCGATACGACTTAGTATAACACACGAACGCCCGTTTGTCAATGCGTCCCACCGTTTATGTCCGCCGACGTCCTGTGATGTTCGGTTTTTACGTGATGATCTGCCGTTTTAGGGTGGCGATGTCGTGGCGAAGCTTTTGGAGGACGCCGGTCGCGCGCATGGAGAGATAATCCTCGTCCGTGAAAATGAAGTGGTCGGAGAGGATGACGTCTATGCCGGAGAGTGCGAGCTCGATCTCCTTGGTTGTTTGGATGTCCTGCCGTGAGGGCGTGCAGTTGCCGCTTGGGTGGTTGTGCGCGAGGTAAACGGCATCGGCGTCGTACAAAAGGCACAGCCGGGCAATCTGACGGATATAGATGGGCACGCCGTGCACGGAGCCCTCGTTGACAATGCCCATGTATTTTAAATACCCCTTGCTGTCCAAAATGAGCAGCACGACGATCTCCGTTTTTCTGCCGAAAAACTTGTTCTGAACGGCGGCAAAGGCGGTTTTGGTATCGACAATACGGGTGCGCGCCTGATTTTTCGACTCCATATAGGCACGGAACAAGTCCGGGTAAGCGGCGAGCGCACTTGCAAGGCGCGGACCGACGCCGGGGCACTCCGCCAAAATCTGCGCGGGGGTATCGAACACGTCGCTAAGTTTTCCGTGTCGCTCTAAAAGTGCGGCCGCCGTTGTTTGTGCGGGGCAGCTCGGGTCCAAAAGGTGCAGCGCAAACGTCAAAATATCGAGCTCCGTAGGGTTAGACGTGGTATTCAGCTTTAAAAACTCCGCTTCCTCTTCCCTTTTTCGTCTTGCGGCCATGATTTTCATCCTTTCAAATGCTTGAAAAAGGGCAGCACCGCCTATGGGTGCCGCCCGGTTTTCAGCGGTCGATATAACGTTCGATAAAGCTGCGCACAGCGCTCCAATAGAGCTTTGGCGCGACGGAGGCGGAAAGGCAGTGGCCTGCACCCGGCACGGTAAGCAGCTGCTTGTCGCAGTTTGCGGCTTCGTAAAGGCGATACACCATGGCGCACGGCACGAGGGCATCAGCCTCGCCGTGAATGAACAGCACGGGAATTTTACAGCGACAAATCTGATTAAGCGCACTCGCTTCGCGGAAGCTATACCCGAACTTCACTTTGGACGCAAGCGACACCGCCGGGATAAGCACACCCATTGCGCCGCCGTACAGATCTTTGACAGCGGCTTTGGCCTGATCCCACACAGAGGTGTAGCCACAGTCTTCAATGGCGAGCTTCACCTGCGGCGGCAGCTGCTCGCCCGCCGTCATCATGACGGTGGCAGCGCCCATGGATTCGCCGTAGAGAAGGATCTGCGCGTCTTTGTCGCGGCGAATAATCTCGTAGATCCAGCCGATGATATCCTTACGCTCCGGCCAGCCCATGCCAATCCAGTCGCCGGCGCTGTCACCGTGAGCGCGGGCGTTCGGCATTAAAATGTTAAATCCGAGGTCATAAAACGACTTGCCGCGGTGGCGCATACACTCTGCGCGGCTGCCGTAGCCGTGGCAGATGATGGCATAGCGGTGGCCTTTGTGCGGAATGAACCATGCAGTGAGGCGCATATTTTCGGGGTTGCGGTACGTGACGCGCTTGGCATATTTCTTGAACCATACTGTTGCCGCACGGGTTTCTTCATCGTCCGGCAGCGGGTCTTTGTTCGGCGGGCGGCGGCGCAGGGTATCGTTTAAAACGGCGTTGGAGACAACCGCGGCCGCACCTGCAGCCAATGCTGCGGCGAATAGTGCTTTTTTACCCATAAACACGCACTCCTTTTGGTTTACTTTGTGTGGACAGCGATGACGGTATCGATGTCATCGGGCAGTTTTACAGTGTTGGAAACCTGCACGAACACGACGTCCGGGTAGTTTTCAACGATCCAGTTTTTAAGGGGCTTTATCTCGGTGCCGTCGGAGATGAGACGGATAGACTCAACCTCATCGAGCGAAATGCCCTGCAGCGGGATACCGCCGATGGAGTTTTCCATAATGTGGTAATAGAGCGTTTTGCCGTTTCTGGTGATGCGACCGTTTTCGGGCTTCGGCAGGTCGCAGCCGCCGCAGCCGTAAATGGAATCGGAATTCTTCTGCATCCACGCGCCGATTTTTTCCAGAATCTCGACGGACTCTGCGGGGATATTGCCTCTGGCATCCGGGCCGACATTTAAAAGCATATTGCCGTTTTTGCTGACGCACTCAACGAGCTTTTTGATAATCATTTCGGCGGGCTTAAAGTTCTTATCCTTTGCGCAGTAGCCCCAGTTGTCGTTCATCGTGATGCAGGCTTCCCAACAGATATTGCGGCCGCGGCTGTCCTTAAAGCCGGTCTGTGGGATGATCTGCTCTGGGCTGACATAGTCGCCGCTGTACTCAAGCGGTTCGTCCGTTGCGATGGAGCCGAAGCCACTGCCGCTGACCTCCAGACGGTTATCGATGATAATGTCCGGCTGCAGGGAGCGCACCATACGCACGAGCTCCGACGCACGCCACGCTTCGCCGGTGAGGTCGTCGTAGGAAAAGTCGAACCACATCATATCGAGCTTGCCGTAGTTTGTGCAGAGCTCGCGCACCTGACCGTGCATGTAATCAAGGTAGTTATCAAAGTTATAGGGCTTATCTTTATAGGCAATGTTGTTGCGCATAGGATGCTGGCGGTCGCCGTAGGCGGGGTAATCCGGGTGGTGCCAATCGAGCAGCGAATAATAAAGACCGACCTTGATGCCCTCTGCGCGGAACGCGTCAAGATACTCACGCACGATGTCTTTGCCGTAAGGCGTGTTCGTGACTTTCCAATCGGTAAGAGCGGAATCAAACAGGCAGAAGCCGTCGTGGTGCTTTGCCGTGAGCACGGCGTACTTCATGCCGGCCTGCTTTGCAAGGCGCGCCCACTTTTTCGGGTCAAAATCTTTCGGATTAAATTCGTTGAAAAACGGGATGTACTCCTCCTCCGGAATCTCTTCCGTGGAGCGCACCCACTCGCCGCGCGCAGGGATGGCGTAAAGGCCCCAATGGATAAACATGCCGAAGCGGTCGTGGGTAAACCACTGCATACGCTTATCATATTTTTCTCTATCAAATTTACACATACAAACTCCGTCCTTTCGCCCGCTATTTCGGGGATTCTTACTGTGATTGTATCATTTTGCCCGGCTTTTGTAAATAGATATTCGCGCGAAAAAAGGAAAGAAAAGCGCCTCGCAAACAGCACGGTAGATACGCGTGAGCGCGACATCCTATCCCCCTGCAATTATAGAGCAACCCCGTTGCCTCTTTTAAATCGGCAGCGGCGTTGTTGTATGTAAAGGAGTATAGCTTTATATTTGTGTAAAGCTATATAGCTGCACAGATATGCAAAAACGCTCGTCCGCTGATAAACTGGGACGAGCGTTTTGTTCACTTATTTAAGCGGATTTCCGATCAATCAGAAGTTGCCGTTGGTGAGATCCTCGACGTAGAGGGTCTTCGGGCCGTTGTTGGCCGGTGCTGCGGGTTTTGCAGCCGGTGCAGCTTCTGCGGCAGGTGCTTCATCCTTATGCGGATTATCGCGCCACTCAAAGAACTTTGTAGCAACAGCCGGGAACAGTGCGTAGGAGAGGACATCCTCTTCGCTCTTTGCTCTGTCGCCGATCTCTGCTCTGTACTTCTCAAGCTCCGGCTCGATGAGGTCGGCAGGACGGCAGGTGATGACCTTGTCATCACCGATGCACTTCTTGCGGACTTCCTCGTTCACTTCGCCCGGCAGCTTGCCGTATTCGCCGCGCAGCATGCCCTTGCTCTCTTTGGTGACCATCTTATAGCGCTCACCGACAAGAACGTTCATAACAGCCTGCGTACCGACGATCTGGCTGGTCGGGGTAACGAGCGGCGGGTAACCGAAGTCAGCACGGACGCGCGGCACTTCTGCGAGCACATCATAGTACTTGTCTTCTGCGTTTGCCTGCTTGAGCTGAGAGATAAGGTTCGAAAGCATGCCGCCCGGAACCTGATACAGCAACGTGTTGGTATCGACCTTAAGGACCTTCGGGTTAATGTTCAGCTTATCGGCAACCGTACGGAAGTGTGCGGCAACCTCGCTGAGCTTCTCAAGATCAAGTCCGGTATCACGGCTGGTGCCCTGCAGCGTGGCAACGAGGGACTCGGTTGCCGGCTGAGAGGTGCCGTTTGCGAGCGGGGACAGTGCGCAGTCCACAATGTCAACGCCTGCCTGTGCAGCCATCAGGTTGACCATGTCGCCTGTACCGGTGGTGTTGTGGGTATGCAGATGGATCGGCACGCTGACGTTTTCCTTCAGCTTCTTTACGAGCGAATATGCGTCGTACGGAAGGAGCAGGTTTGCCATATCCTTAATGCAGATGGTATCTGCACCCATCTTTTCAAGCTGCATAGCGAGCTTTACGAAGTAATCCTCGCTGTGCACAGGGCTCTTTGTATAGCTGATGGCAGCCTCTGCCTTGCCGCCATATTCCTTAACGTACTTCATAGCGGTCTCCATGTTGCGGGGATCGTTCAGTGCGTCGAAGATACGGACGACATCGATGCCGTTTTCGATGGACTTTTTGCAGAACTCTGCAACCACGTCATCGGCATAGTGCTTGTAGCCGAGGAGGTTCTGGCCGCGCAGGAGCATCTGCAACGGGGTCTTCGGCATTGCCTTTTTGAGCGTTCTGAGGCGCTCCCACGGGTCTTCGTTCAGGAAACGCATGCAGACGTCGAACGTTGCGCCGCCCCAGCACTCCAGAGACCAGTAACCCATGTTGTCCAGCTTTTCGCAAGCCGGAAGCATATCCTCGATACGCATGCGCGTTGCGGCCTGAGACTGGTGCGCGTCACGCAGGATGGTATCGGTAATTCTAAGGGGATTCTTAGCCATAATAACTGTTACTTCCTTTCCTAAGCGTTATCAAACGCCGAACAGAGCCAGGAACACACCGGCTGCAACAGCAGAACCGATGACGCCTGCGACGTTCGGACCCATAGCGTGCATGAGCAGGAAGTTGCGCGGATTCTCTTTCTGGCCGACGACCTGCGATACACGAGCCGCCATAGGAACGGCGGAAACACCGGCGGAGCCGATGAGCGGATTGATCTTATCCTTAAGGAAGACGTTCATGAGCTTTGCGAGCAGAACGCCGCCTGCGGTGCCGAGACCGAATGCAACAACGCCGAGGACGAGAATCTTAAGCGTCTGCGGATTGAGGAAGTTTGCAGCGGTAGCTGTTGCACCGACAGAGGTGCCGAGGAAGATCGTAACGATGTTCATCAGCTCGTTCTGTGCGGTCTTGTTCAGACGCTCTGTTACGCCGCTCTCACGGAGAAGGTTGCCGAGCATGAGGCAGCCGACAAGGGACGCAGCGGACGGCAGCATGAGGGAAACAAAGATGGTAACCACGATCGGGAACAGAATCTTCTCGGTCTTTGTAACCTGACGGAGCTGCTTCATCTGGATCATGCGCTCTTTCTTTGTGGTGAGCGCCTTCATGATCGGCGGCTGAATAACCGGAACGAGCGCCATGTAGGAATATGCGGCAACGGCGATCGGGCCAAGGAGTTCAGGTGCGAGCTTGGAGGTGACAAAGATGGCCGTAGGGCCGTCTGCACCGCCGATGATGCCGATGGAGCCGGCCTGTGCCGGGGTGAAGCCGAGCAGGACAGCGCCGACATAGGTGACGAAAATGCCGAGCTGTGCGGCAGCGCCGAGCAGCAGGCTCTTCGGGTTTGCAATCAGCGGACCGAAGTCTGTCATGCAGCCGACGCCGATGAAGATGAGACACGGATAAACACCGAGCTTAACGCCGAGATAGAGGACGTCGAGCAGACCGGCAGCTTCCGTGGAACCGTTTGCGAGCGGGATACCTTCTGCAAACATCTCCCAATGCACATGACCGCCTTCAAACAGCTCTGCATGGTAAATGCCTGCGCCGGGCAGGTTTGTTAAAAGCATACCGAATGCAATCGGCAGAAGGAGCAGCGGCTCGAACTTCTTGACGATAGCAAGGTACAGAAGAACACAGGAAACAGCGAGCATAACGAGCTGCAGCGGGTTTTCGCCGAGCTTTGCGAAGCCTGTGCTATTCAGAAAATTAGTTATCGCTTCCATGAATAATTTAACACTCCTTATTTTAGTAGTATGTGCGTAGGCTTAAGTTTAACTTAGCCAACAACGCAGAGGAGTGTGCCGCTCTCAACGGTTGCGCCCTTCTGGACGTTCACGCTGGTGACCTTGCCGGCCTTCGGTGCCATGATCTCGTTTTCCATCTTCATAGCTTCGAGGATCATGAGAACCTGGCCTTCAGCAACGGTATCGCCAACATTGACGTTGACGGAAAGGATGTTGCCGGGCATCGGGCTCTTGACCTGCTCGCCAGCGCCTGCCGGTGCTGCGACCGGGGCCGGAGCGGGTGCTGCTGCCGGAGCTGCCGCAACCGGAGCCGGTGCTGCGCCGCCGACGACTTCTTCTACTGTTACTTCATAAGCTGTGCCGTTAACATTGACATTATACTTTTTCATTGAACTTACCTCTCATCTGTTAGATTTCGCGCTTTGCGCATTTCAGACTCTTTTGATGGAATGGATGCGGATGTGCGAAACGTCCGTGCCCATCTCCTCGGCGATCGCGACTGCGATAGCGGCAACGATCTGCTGGTTGTTTTGGGCGGATACCGCCGGAGCGGGTGCTGCAGCAGGTGCTGCGGCGGCCGGGGCTGCTGCCGGAGCCGGCTGCTTTTTAGCGACCTTCTCCATGATGAGGCCGAGGATCTTGATGATAACGATCAAGCAGATCAGGACCACGAACACGGTAATAAGGCCCATCAGAACAACCTGAACGGTGCTGATGTTGGTCTCCATAATCTTACCTCCTTTCACCGAAGCGTTATGGAAATAAAAATAGAAAATGTAATTTGCATTCTGAAAAAAACACCACATTCCCGCATTTTATCAGAATAGTTATATCTTAACACGGAATTCAAAATTTCGCAATGCTTAATTCAACTTTTTTAACCGATATTTTCGGAACGAAAGTCTGTTTGGAGTAATTCCCGTTTGAACGCCGAAAATCAGGCAAGAACACGCCGTTTCTCTTTGGTTCAAAATATTGACGAAAAACTTTCTTTTATCCCGTTGCATTTTAGTAGAAAACATAGTAAAATTGAGTTATCTGTTATTTAACATGGGCTTTCTTTCCAAAAAAGCGAATAGACTGCCCAAAGTATTGAAATGAGGCGAAGACGTGTTTTCAAACAAAGATCTGCGGAAGCTTATCATACCCCTTGTTATTGAGCAGCTTCTGGCCGTAACCATCGGTATGGCGGATACCGTAATGGTCTCCTCCTGCGGCGAAGCGGCGGTTTCCGGCATCTCCCTTGTGGACTCCATCAACTTTTTGCTCATCACGCTGTTTTCTTCTTTGGCGACGGGCGGCGCGGTCATTGCGTCCCAGTACATCGGGCGCGGCGACCACAAAAGCGCAAGTCTTGCGGCAAAGCAGCTTTTCTATGCCAGCCTTGCGCTTTCGGCCGTGCTGGGCGTCATCGCCGTATTCTTCCGCAAGCCGGTACTGAACATGGTTTTCGGCTCCATTGAAGCGGACGTTATGGCGCACGCGCAGATTTATTTTTTGCTTTCCGCGATCTCCTATCCGTTCCTTGCGGTCTATAATGCCGGTGCGGCGCTGTTCCGCTCTATGGGCGATTCGCGCACGACGATGCTCATTTCCATTTTAATGAACACCATCAACATCGTGGGCAATGCGATTTTAATCTACGGCTTCCAGATGGCTGCGGCGGGCGCGGCGACGGCTTCTCTTGTTTCCCGTGCAGTAGGCGCCATCATCATCACGGTGCTGCTTTTGAACCCGCGCCGTATTATTTTCTATGATAAGCTCCATAAGCCGGAAATCCACCTCTCCATGTTGAAGAGCATTTTGCAGATCGGCGTGCCGAACGGCCTTGAGAACAGCATTTTCCAGATCGGCAAAATTCTGGTTGCAAGCATTGTTTCGGGCTTCGGCACCATTTCCATCACAGCGAACGCCGTGGCGGGCAACCTCGCTTCCTTGCAGGTTATTCCGGGCATGGCGCTCGGCATGGCGATGATCACGGTTGTCGGCCAGTGCATCGGCGCAAAGGACTACGAAGCTGTGAAAAAGTACACGAAGAAGCTGATGCTCATCACCTACGGTGTCGTCTGGGCTATGACGCTTTTGATGCTGCTGTTCAGCAAGCAGATTCTTTCGTTTTACTCACTCTCCGAGGAAACGACCACAATGACGATGGAGGTCTTCATTGTGCACGGCATCTGCGCCGTCATTGTTTGGCCGCTGGCCTTTGCCCTGCCGAACGCCCTGCGCGCTGCGAACGATGTGCGCTTTACGATGATTGTTTCCCTGCTTTCCATGTGGATCTTCCGCATCGGCTTCAGCTACATTCTGGCGATCTACTTTAACATGGGCATTTTGGGCACATGGATTGCAATGTGTATCGATTGGTTCTGCCGCGGCGCCTGCTTTGTCATCCGCTTTGCGCGCGGGAAATGGAAGAATATCAGCTTTATTGATAACTAAGAAGGAGGTAAAACCGTATGGAATATGATGCTTTTACCGGCGGCGTTGCGCCGGGCGGACTGCGCTCGAAAAGCGATATCCGCATTTTGATCTGCTATATGCTCAAAAGCGTAAACGCGCCGCTTTCGGGCGATGACATCATCAAGGTCTTGCAGGAAAAATCCCTTGCGAATTACTTTGAGGCGAGCGATGCGCTCTCTGCCCTTGTGAGCCTTGGCAATGTCACCCGCGAGGAGGACAACACCTATGTGCTGACTAAGCGTGGCAAGAGTGTGGCGGACGACTTAGAACAGCTTATCCCCTCTTCCGTGCGTGATAAGGCCGTAGCCGCCGCCACGGCTCTGCTGGCTTCCGCCAAGATGGAGCGCGAAAACGTGGCGACCATTGTCCGCACCGAAAACGGCTACAACGTGACATGCCACATTTCCGGCGGGGAAATGGAGCTGATGAGCCTTACCGTGTATGTGCCCGACCTCTATCAGGCACGCGAAGTGAAAAAGAACTTTCACCGCGACCCACAGCGCGTGTATAACCTGATGCTCGCGGCGCTTACCGGCGACGACGAGATGATGAAAAGCGCCGTAAACCCGTGAGTTTCCGTCACCTTTAAAATTCCGAAGAGCCGCAGTTTTTGCGGCTTTTCTTTTCCTTCACTTCCTGTTTTTCCGAACATTCTGCACTTGTCGTCAAAAACCGACATTTTTCTGTATGTGTATTGTGTATACTTGTATGTGAAAACAGTTTGAGTTTGCACAGAATATACACATCATCCGTGTGAATATTTCTCACGTAGTCGTGCATAGTGGCGCAAATAGCGTATACTATTATTGTATCTGCTATTTGTATCTCACGCAAAAGATACAACACAGTTATGTGCACGATTTTCACAGAATGACACAGCGGATGGTGAACAGCATTGGAGGAAATAGAATCTAAAGCAATCTTCGGCCAACGTCTCAAGCGTTTCCGTGAAGAAAGCGGCTACACGCAGTCGATCCTTGCGAATATTCTTGGCGTTGAACGTTCCACCTACACGTATTATGAAACCGGTAAAACGACGCCCGTCATCTTTGACCTGATGCGCCTTTGCCGTCTTTACCGCATTTCTTTGGATGAGCTGTGCGGATACAACGCAAACTCTGCAGACGCGATGCGTCTGAGCGATTCCGGTCAGCGCGTGAAAGTGTATGCACGCCGCAAAGACCGTCGTTACCTTGCCGATTCTGTGCTGGATCTTTCTACAGATGAGCAGCAGCTTTTGGCGTATTATCGTTCCGCTTCCCCAGAAGATCGTGCGGAGCTTTTTGAACATCTGCGCAATGCACGGTACCGTGACCGCCGCCACGCAAACGCAAAATAACCTTCAAAAATTTCATATGCGCTTGTAGCCCAGTTGGATAGAGCGACAGACTCCGACTCTGTAGGCCGCTGGTTCGAATCCAGTCAAGCGCGCCAAAGAAAACCCGCATGAACGCTGACGTTCTGCGGGTTTTTGATTTGTTTGTAACACACTTTATATTTTGAGCCCCCGCTTTCCGGCTGATTGGTCGGGCAGCAGACTTTTCAAAAGAAAAAAAGATGAACAGGAATGGTAACCCCCGTTCCTGTTCACTGAATTATTGAAATTCTAAAAATAGGCCACTACTACCACTAATTGGTCAATAGAGCCATTTTCATTTTCTTCACATATTCTCCGATGTATCTCGGCGCGTCCTTTCCATACTGTGTGCGCCACCATCGTTTTGAAAACACCGTATCGTAACCTCCTTTGAAAAAGAAAAACTCCTTTGACGTTATATCTTCCGTCAAAGGAGCCTCAAAAAAACGTCCTTGACAGAAATATACTTTCTGTCAAGGACGAACAAAACACTTATCCGCGGTGCCACCTTGATTCACGGCATGACCCGTGCACTTAGCAGGATACCTACATATCCCCGGCAAATGACGTCTGCCTGCAACGTCGCAGAATACTTTGTGAAATCACATTTGACTGCGCCCTCAGCGGTCCATTTGACAACTTGTTTCTTACCTGACTCTCAGCAACACAGGCTCTCTGTAAAGGCATCGTTATCGTTATCTCCGCTTCAACGGTTTGAATTATTAAATTTAGATGAATTATAGCACGCATATTTCAGCTTGTCAACACGTATTTTTTATTTCAACATAAACAGTACAGACGAGACATTTACGACCGCGGAGGAGAACCAACGATCCCATCCCGCAGCGGAAACAAGTTTCAGCGTCACTGCGGCTTTTGCTGTTGCGTTTACGGGCTGCCGAGCCTGTATTTGAAATCTCTGTAGCCGAACGACGCTAACTTGCGGATATCGCCGCCCGCTGTGCGGGAATAAATGCCGGGCAGGGGCATGCCGTTGAAGGTGTTGTTTTTGCAGGTGGTGTAGATTGCCATATCGCCGAAGACGAGCAGGTCGCCGACCGCGGGCACAGCGTCGAAGCTGTAATCGCCGATAACGTCGCCTGCAAGGCAGGTTGGGCCGGCAAGGCGCACCGTGTACGGCTTCTCCCCCGGCTCACCGGCGCCGAGCACCGGCGGGCGATACGGCATTTCGATGACATCCGGCATATGGCAGGCGGCGCTGGCATCGAGAATTGCGATGGTCGTCTCGCCGTTTCGCACGACATCGAGCACGCGGCTGAGGAGGTACCCGGCGTTTAACGCGCAGGCTTCGCCGGGCTCGAGGTACACGGTGACGCTCCAGTCCTGCTGCGCGCGGCGGATGCAGCGCTCCAGCGTTTCCATATCGTAGTCGGGACGCGTGATGTGGTGGCCGCCACCGAAGTTGAGCCACTGCATTTTGGGCAGCAAATCGCCGAACGTTGAAGCAACGGCGTTTAAGGTCGTTTCCAGTGCGTCGGCATCCTGCTCGCACAACGTGTGAAAATGAAGGCCGTCGAGCAGTTCGGGCAAATGCGCGTCTTCTTGAACGGCTTTATCCCACTGCGCACGGGTGGTGCCGAGGCGGCTGCCGGGCGCACAGGGATCGTAAATTTCGTGTCCCTCCTGCGTAGAGCACTCCGGGTTGATGCGCAGACCGACGCTTTTGCCCGCAGCTTTTGCTTTGGGCGCGAACTTTTGCAGCTGTCGCGGCGAATTGAACACAATGTGATCCGCATAGCGCAGCAGCTCGTCCATTTCGTCCTCACGGTAGGCGGCGCAAAACACATGCACCTCGCCGCCCGGCATTTCTTCAGCGCCGAGCCGCGCTTCAAACAGGCCGCTCGCTTCCGTACCGGCCAAATGCGGCGCGAAAATCGGATAAAGATCATAATTGCTGAACGCCTTCTGTGCCAAAAGCACCTTGCAGTCCGTGCGCTTTTGCAGCGCGCCGAGCACCTCTGCGTTATGCTGCAGGACGGCCTCGTCCATGAGGTAGCACGGTGTGGACAGCGTTTTAAATTCCGGCGGAATTTCGCCGTTGATGCCCGCA
>OJOL01001556.1_pt1 | contig 14006 bp, 12 predicted proteins | sample 1598121 | NCBI WGS metagenome assembly OJOL01 (sample SAMN01915219, study PRJEB22387) | human gut metagenome | isolation source: stool | host: Homo sapiens | place: USA
ACGGCGGCGAGTGCGACTGGGGCGTGGAGTCTACCGTCGTGTCGGTGGTGGGCGAAAAGCCCACCCTGTTCCGTCCCGGCCACATCACGCTGGAAGACCTCGAGCGTGCGCTGGGCGAGGAAGTGGAAGTCTCCAAGGCCATCCTCGAGAAGCTGCCGGAGGGCGCGGTCGTCCGCAGCCCCGGCATGAAGTATAAGCACTACGCCCCCAAGGCAGATGTGACCCTTCTGGATGGCACCTTCGAGCAGTTTAAAGCCTATGTGGATGCCCACGCCGCTGAGAATCCCAGCTGCCTCTGCTTTACCGGCGAGGCCGAAAAGCTGGGCGTACCCTGTGTGGAGTATGGCCGGGAGGGCGACGGAGCCGACCAGGCAAAACACATCTTCCGCTCCCTGCGTGCGCTGGATGAGCAGGGCGATGCTGTGGTCTACGCCCGCTGCCCTCAGAAAGACGGCTTGTCCATGGCCGTCTATAACCGCCTCATCCGTGCGGCCGCGTTCCGGGTGATAAAGCTATGATGACGCTGGGCATCACCGGCCGCAGCGGCTGCGGCAAATCGACGGTCACGGCGGTGTTCGCGGCCCGGGGCATCCCGCTGGCAGACGCCGACCAGCTCTCCCGCGAGATCCTGCTTCCGGGTTCACCGCTGCTGCCCCAGCTGGCTGAGTGCTTCGGGGCAGATATTATAAAGGAAGACGGCACCCTTGACCGCCGCCTGCTGGCCGACCGCGCCTTTGCAACGCCCGAGGGGAAAGCTGCGCTCGACGCGCTGACCCACCCGGAGATCGTCCGCCGCATCCGTGCCGCCAAACAGGCCGCGCAGCAGGCGGGGGCGAAGCTCTTTGTGCTGGACGGTGCGGTCATCATCGGCACGGCGGCAGAGGCCGAGTGCGACAAGCTCTGTGTGGTCACGGCACCGTTTGAAGTCAGCGTGGAGCGCATCGCGGCCCGGGACGGCATCTCGCCTGAGATGGCCGCCCGCCGCCTCAACGCCCAGACGCCGGAGGCTGTGCTGACCGCCAAGGCAGACTACATCCTGCCCAACACCTCCACCCGTGAGGCGCTGGCGAAGGCAGCAAACGGGCTCTGTGACGCTCTCATCGGGGAGGGATGCCGCGCTTGAAAACGCTGTTCCGACTGCTGCGCAGACTGGTGGTGCTGGTCTGCATCGCGGCAGTGCTCCTGATGGCTCTGCCGTCCCCCGCCCGGGAGGCCGATCGGCTGCTCTACCCCCGCAAATACAGCCGGCAGGTGGAGCAGTGGGCCGCAGAATACGAGCTCGACCCGCTGCTGGTCTATGCGTTCATCCGCACGGAGAGCGGCTTCGACCCCGCCGCCACTTCCAGCGTGGAGGCCCGGGGGCTGATGCAGATGACCGAGGAGACCTTTATCTGGCTGCGCAGCAAAATTGCGCCGGATGAGGGCCTGACCTTCGATGAACTCTACGACCCTGACGTCAGCATCCGCTTCGGCTGCTACTACATCCATCTCTGCATGGAGCGGTACGGCGGCGATGTGGCTACCGCTGCCGCCGCCTACCACAGCGGATGGGGGACAGTAGATAATCTGCTGCGGATGGAAGAGCATTCCTCCGACGGGCAGACCCTGAAAGGCTTCCCTTATAACCAGATGCACCATTACGTCGAAAAGATAACCGCCAGCTACGCCGTCTATACCCGGCTCTACGGCGGCTGAATCTCAACCAATGAAGAAGAACCGACAGGCCAAAAACCTGCGGGTCTTTGATAGATAACAAGTGTAAGAAAACAGAAAGGCAGGAGAGATCCTATGGCAGAAAAAACTCCGAACCAGCAGCTGGCTGAAAAGCTGCTGTTTAAGCCCGCTTACGTCGGCGACAAGTCCGCCGCCGTCAAGCAGGAAGCCCACGCATTCGCTGAGGGCTACAAGAAATTCCTCGACGCGGGCAAGACCGAGCGCGAGGTGGCCGCTGAGAGCGAGCAGATGCTCAAGGAGGCAGGCTACCAGCAGTTCGACCCGAAGAAGACCTACGCCCCCGGCGACAAGGTCTATTTCAGCCAGCTGGGTAAGGCCATCGTGGCTTCCACCATCGGCACCCGCAGCTTCGAGGACGGCTTCCATCTGGTCATCGCTCACACCGACAGCCCCCGTCTGGACCTGCGCCCGACCCCGCTGTACGAGTCCGACCACTTCAGCTACTTCAAGACCCACTACTACGGCGGCATCCGCAAGTATCAGTGGGGTACTATGCCGCTGGCCATCCACGGCGTGTTCTCCCGCGCTGACGGCACCACCGTCTCTGTGAACGTGGGCGAGGATGAGAACGACCCCGTCTTCTGCATCACCGACCTGCTGCCCCATCTGGGCGCTGAGCAGGGCGAGCGCAAGCTGAGCGACGGCATCCGCGCCGAGGAACTGAACATCCTCATCGGCTCCGACGCTGTGGACGACGAGGAAGTGAAGGAAGCTGTCAAGCTGAATACTATGATCCTCCTCAATGAGAAGTACGGCATCACCGAGAAGGATTTTGCACGCGCTGAAATCGAGATTGTCCCCGCTTATAAGTCCCGCGACGTCGGCTTCGACCGCTCCATGATCGGCAGCTACGGCCACGATGACCGCGTCGATGCATACCCCGCTCTGATGGCCGAGATCGCCACCAAGAACCCTGCCTTCACTACCGTCTGCGTCCTGACCGATAAGGAAGAGATCGGCTCTGACGGCGTCACCGGTATGCAGAGCATGTACGTCTTCCACTTCATGCAGGAGCTCTGCCGCACCGCTGGTCAGGACGACATCATTGCATTCCGCAACAGTGTCTGCCTGTCCGCCGACGTCACCGCTGCTTACGACCCGAGCTGGGCCAGCGCTTTCGAGCCGATGAACGGCACCTACGCAGGCCGCGGCATCGCGCTGTTCAAGTACACTGGTAGCCGCGGCAAGAGCGCTGCAAACGATGCTTCTGCCGAGCTGGTGGGCTATGTCACCCGCATGATGGACGCCGACGACGTTGCATGGCAGATCGGTGAGCTGGGCCGCCTCGACCTGGGCGGCGGCGGCACCATCGCAAAGTATGTTGCCAACCGCGGCATCCCCGTCATCGACATCGGTGTGCCTGTGCTGTCCATGCACTCTCCCTTCGAGGTCATCCACAAGACCGACCTGTACATGGCTTATCGTGCCTTCGTCCTGTTCAATCAGGCCGCTGAGTAAGCTGCTTCTACGCACCAAAGCCCCGGAAAGTCTGCCGTCTGGCAGGCCCTTCGGGGCCTTTTGCTATGTCGTGGGCAGGGGAACGGCCTGCTCTACCGTGAGGAAGACGAAACCGTTGTCCTTGTACCACTGGATGATGTCGGGCAGGGCTTCGGCAGTGGTGCGGGTGGTGGCCGAGTCGTGCATCAGCACGATGCACTGGGTCTGCTCGCCGGTCTCCCGCACGATGTTGCGGAAGATGGTGCCTGCACTGGGCTTGCCGCCCACAGCGTCCTCAGCGCAGACGTTCCAGTCTACATAGGCGTAGCCTTTTGCAGTGACTTCTTCTTTGAGCTGCTGCATCAGCCCGCGCCCGCCGTAGCGGCGGCTCACGGTGTTGGTACTGCCGCCCGGGAAGCGCAGATACCGCAGGCCGTCGGCCCGGACGTAAGGGGAGAGGCGTTCCTTTAACAGGTCGATGTCCTTCCAGTAAGCGTCCGCGCTCTGGTAGATGTCGCTGTACTCGTGGGAGGCGGAGTGGAGCGCGATCTGATGTCCGGCGGCAGCAGCCTCAGAGATGAGGGGAAGATATTTGTCGTTGTTGCCGGTGGCGACTACAAAGAAGGTCGCCTTTACTCCGGCACGGTTCAGCGCGGACAGAACGTCCGGCGTCGTCTTGCTGGGGCCGTCGTCAAAGGTCAGACAGACCCACTTCTCGGGTATCGGCTCCGGCTCCGGGGACGTTTCTACGGAGGACGCCGAGGCAGGGGAGACGAAGCTTTCGTCCGGCACCGGGGTCAGGTCGCTCTCCCGGCAGCCTACGGGCGGCTCTGCACCGCAGAATATCCCCAGTCCGAACCCCGCCGCCGCCCCGACAGAAAGCAGCAAAAGGCTCCACAACAATCTTTGATGTTTGCTGGATTTGAAAAAAGTCATTTCCAAAAACCTCCTTCTTAAGTCATTTCTGCACGGAAACTCCATTTACAAGATATGAATGGCAAAAAAATCTATGAAAACGCTTGACATCGCCGGGGGAGTATGGTATTATACTTGAGCAGTCAGCGATACGGCTTGAACCTCAGAGCTGTTAGAAAACACGGATTGCATCAAAACTTCATATGCGAGGGTGGCGGAACTGGCAGACGCGCACGTTTGAGGTGCGTGTGGTTTATCCTTGGGGGTTCAAATCCCCTCCCTCGCACCAGAAAATATCCACGGAATGTCGATGAAAAATCGATGTTTTGTGGATTTTTTGTTATCCGCGTGTGTCGGATACTGCGCGATACTGCCTGCTTTTGCCGGGTACTTTGTAGTCAGAATCGTAGTCAGAAAAAGTAGGTCATAGCAGGATTTTTCCGGGGTTTCCCCGGGACAAAAAAGTAGTCAAAATAATGAATCAGGCCGCCGTCTCCGTAAAACAGAGACAGCGGCCTGATTCATCAAGGGGATTATTTGTCCATATCATGGTACGAACTGTCGGGCGGCCGTGCTGTTCGACCCCTCTTCTCCGCAAGATAAAAAATGACCCCAAGCCTGAGCTTGGGGTCATTTTTTATGCGGGAGAAGGGGGTCGAACCCTCACTCCGTTGGAACTGGTGCCTAAAACCAGCGCGTCTGCCATTCCGCCACTCCCGCACGGAAACTTTATTTATAGTAGCAAGATTCGCCGCAAAAGTCAACTGCCGAAGGATAATTCCCTCGTTGCCTCCGCATAATAACCCCAAAAACAGCGAGGGAGGCCATGGGCGTGAAGAGAATGCAGCGGGCAAAGCTTGCGGCGGCATATCTGCTGCTGGCTCTTGCGTCAGCTTTGGGCTGGCTGTACAGCTGTCTGCCGGACCGAGTTTATCTGGAGCCGGGACAAGCCTTATATCTCCCCCGCTTTGCATGGATCGAGCCACAGCGTGGCCATGGGAGCCAGAATGTTGCCAGCACCCGGGCGGTGGGCAGCTACCAGACGACGCTGACGCTGGGCGGGTGGCTCCCCATCAAAACCATCCGGGCGGTGGTGACAGAGCGGCCCAGAGTGACCGTCTGCGGTACACCGTTCGGCGTCAAGATGTTCTCCGAAGGGGCGCTCATCGTGGGATTTTCGGAGATCGGGCAGGCTGGCGGCGGGACATCGAATCCCGCCAAGGAGGCCGGGCTTCACCTCGGTGACCGAGTCATCTGCATCGGGCAGACCCGCACCGAGAGCAATGAAGCCGTAAAGGAAGCCCTGGACGCTGCCGAGGGGCAGTCCGTGGAGGTCGTGTATATCCGCAGCGGCGAGCAGAAGCTGACTACCCTGACCCCGGTGTGGGACGGTGCTGCCGGGCAGTGGCGGGCCGGAATGTGGGTGCGGGACTCCTCCGCCGGCGTGGGTACACTGACCTTCGCCGACGAGGAGCTCGGTGTATTTGCGGGACTGGGCCACCCCATCAGCGACAGCGACACCGGCGAAAGCGTCGCCCTGCGCAGCGGCGAGATCGTTCCCTGCGAGATAACCGGCTGCAGTGCCGGAACGGCCGGAAGCCCCGGTGAGCTAAAGGGCCATTTCCTGAGCGCCCACGCCATCGGCACCATCCGCATCAACGGCGAAAACGGCGTCTACGGCACGACGCGCACCCACTTCTCGGGCCAGCTGCGGGAGATCGCGTTCGCGCAGGAAGTTGTCACCGGCCCCGCTGAGATATGGGCTACCATCGAGGGGGAAGCGCCCCGCGCTTACCGCATCCAGATCGAGCGGGTCAGCGACGCCGATCCCCGCCGGAATCTGGTCATCCGGGTGATCGACCCTTCGCTTCTGTCTGCGACCGGCGGCATCGTGCAGGGCATGAGCGGAAGTCCCATCCTCCAAAATGGGCGCCTCGTGGGTGCTGTGACCCATGTTCTGGTCAATGACCCCACCCGAGGCTATGGGATTTTCGCCCAGACGATGCTCGAACAGGCAAAAAACGCCGTTCAAAACGGTACCGAAGCGCAGACCGCAGAATGAACAAGAAGATTTTCGTGGAAATTTCAGAAAATGTAAAAATTTCCTGTTGCAATCCATGGTAAAATATGGTAAAATCTAGACTGTAAAGGGAACTGCACACATTGGAGGATAGTACGATGGATAAAGTAAGATTTTTGATGTCGGATACCAGTGCGGATGTTACGGCAGCCTGTCGAGAGGCACTGGAGCAAAAAGGCGTAGAAGTGACCGTCGTGGAAAAAGACGGCCTTCAGGTTTTGCAGAAGATGCTTGTGGTGCGGCCGCAGGTGGTTTTGCTGGATGCCTTCATGCCCGGGCTGGATGCTCTGGCCGTCAAGCAGAAATATGTCGCCGCCGGCGAAACGCACACCACGTTTTTCGTCACCGGCGCCTTCCAGAGCGAGGAAATGGTCCAGGAGCTGCTGGATGAGGGCTTCGCCTACTACTTTGTCAAACCCTTCGACGAGAATGTCCTTGCCAGCCGGGTGCTCAAAGTCGCCCACGGCCACCAGAAGCGGCTTATCACGGCCAGCGTGGACAGCGACGAGCTGAAGGTCACGGACATTCTGCATCAGATCGGCGTCCCTGCCCACATCAAGGGCTACCAGTTCCTGCGGGATGCCATCCTGCTCACCATGAACGAGCCGGAGTACATCAACGCCGTGACCAAGCGCCTGTACCCGGAAATCGCCAAGAAAAACGGCACCACCGCCAGCCGGGTGGAGCGCGCCATCCGCCACGCCATCGAGGTGGCATGGGACCGGGGAGACGTGGACACCCTCAACAGCTACTTCGGTTATACCATCCATAACCTGCGCGGAAAACCAACGAACTCGGAGTTCATTGCGATGATAGCTGACAAGATGCGGCTGGATAAACGCCAGAGGGTGGGGTAACAGAGTAACGGTAAAACGTTTGAAATTATTCCATAATATTCCATCGATGGAAGCTATACCAATAAATATAGTGAAAAACGGCGTGGAAATATGGAATCAGACCAATAAATAACTTAAATCTAAAGCAATAAATCTCCTGTATTTATTGGGTCATAGTCCCGGCAAATACAGGAGGTTATTTTTTATGCTTATCCGGGATGTGGAGATGTTCATTGAACACTGTGAAAACAAAGGGCTTGCAACAAAGACGATTGGAAGTTATGAACAAACGTTGCGGCTTTTGATGCTTTACCTTGATGAACAGGGAATCACACAGACAGAGAAAATCACGCACACGGTCATTCAGAACTATGTTAAACAGATAAAGGAGCGGGGCAAATACACAGTCACAAGCAATCCGAACAGCGGGAACTATCAGGAGCGGCGGTTAGATTTTGGCAAGAAAGTGTCAGATGTGACAATCAACAACTATCTGCGGAACATGAGCGCTTTCTTTGGCTGGTGTGTGGAAGAGGATTTGATTCTCCGTTCGCCTGTCAAACGTGGCGATTACATCAAGGTAGAACGCCTCCCGCTTGAGTTCGTGTCGGATGAGGACTTCCGCAAACTGCTGCGGAACATGAACACGGCCAGCTTTAGCGAGTACCGGGATTCTATCATCATTCAGCTCTTGTTAGATACTGGCATGAGAGTCAACGAATGTCTATTGACTCAAGTAACGGACATGAATTCGCAAAAGCGGTACATCTATCTCCCGGCGGAAAATACCAAAGGAAAGAAAGGTCGTTATGTATTCTTCTCTGACAAAATGGCAACGCAGCTGCAACGGTGGATAAAGTATAAGGACAGATACCGGGACAGTGATTTTCTGTTCTGTACAAACAAAGGTAAATTTCTTGAGGTGAATAATTTTGAAGCCAATGTTCGCAAGTATGCCCAGCGGATAGGACTAAAGGACATTCACCCGCATGTTTTCCGAAACAACTTTGCAAAGCGCTTTCTTATGAGCGGCGGCGACATCTACACCTTGAGCCGCTTGCTAGGGCACAGCAGCGTTACCGTAACAGAGCAGGCCTATTTGGATGTGAACCAAGACGACCTTGCAGAGATGTACCGCAAGCACAGCCCGCTTAGTAAGATAATTTAACAAGAAGAGCCACAGATAGGATTTTGTTCCCGTCTGTGACTCTATTGGTGCTTATTGTTTGGACTTTGGCGGATAAGGCGATGGTTCGTCTGTAAGGTCTAAAATATAATCAACACTTGTATGATAGTAGTTGGCGAGGGCTTTCAAAACATCAGTAGGAATATCACGTTTGCCCATTTCATAATTGGAATAACATACTTGTGTGCATTTCAGATAAGAGGCAACGTCCTTTTGCAATAGGTCATGGTCTTCTCTCAAATCCCGAATACGATGATACATACACGTTCCCCTTACTTCAACAGGTGTGACATCAATAGAAGTATAGAGAAAACATATTGTTATATTGACATATAAAACAAATTGTTATACCATGTAAGCGGAACTTCTAAACAGGGGTGCCAAAAGACACAGGTGACGAGTGCCTTTTAAAGTAAGCTAAATAAAATGAGGAGTGACGAAAATGAAACCTAATTTTCAGTATAGGCTTGTATCCAAAGGAGACGAAAAATATAAGCTTCTTGCCTGCCAATGCCCAAAGTGCAAAAAAATTGTTATTGCTAAGAATACATCAAGCGTAAATGGAGTGTGGATTGATTATACAGAATGCTCCTGTGGATATGGCACGAGTCAAATTAACACATCGCCTATGAACGTTTCAATAAAAGATGCACTAGTGGCAGCGGGAGTGATTGTATTCTTAAGTTTGTTAACCGCAGAGGTTTACATATTTTTTGCTGGAATTGCGGTTGGTGTTGCCCTTATAGCACACGCAATAATATGCCAGATGTTTTATAGCAAAAAGATTAAAGAAGCAAACTATCTTCTATCTACGGAAGAACGTAAACTTCAAGATGCCGAACAAACAAAAAATCAGCAGTTGTGGAATGCGTACAAAACCGAAGTGGAAGAATTTAAAAAGAATTATCGCGGAAGACTCATAGTAAAGAAAAATGAAGAAAAAGCTTATATAGGAAGAGATGAGAAAAATCTTTATTTGATGCCCTGTGATGAAACGCCAGAGCGTTTTCTTTGCGGAATTGATGCAAAAAGTACTGAAGCAAAACAAGTACATGAAATCGTTTGGAGCAAAGTGAAAGATATTCCTATTTGCAGAATTGATTACTTTATGCTGACTGGCGAAGTTAGCTATAGCACAAAAGTTAGTGGCGGTAACTCAGGTATCGGTGGCGCAGCTGTAGGTTATGCGTTGGGAGGCTCTTTGGGAGCGGCTCTTTTATCAAATCCGACTGAAATCAAATCCGAAGAAATCAAGCATGATGAGCGGCGAGTATATCTACAGTATTCAAAAGATACTAAGACGTACAGCCTAAACTTTATGCCGAGTGAACTTGCATCTATACGTGAACTTTTCCCGGAAAAAGAATATGGCAAAAATCCGATGCAGCAGATAAAAAAGGTGGAGTTAGTACAAACCGCACTGAAGGAAAATACGGAAAAGAAAGTGACTTCTGATGTGTTTGACACATTGAAAAAACTATCTGAACTGAAAGAACAGGGAATTTTGACGGAAGACGAATTTAACAAGAAAAAAGAAGAACTGCTAAAGAACATTAAGTAAAGGTTTAACTCTGTCCCCGGTGTAGAGCCGGGGACATTTTGTTTGAGGACATAGTTTGACTATTAAATCTGATTTTTGGCTAATTACTCCCCTTCCACTATTGAATTACAACGTTAGATTTGCTATAATAAAACTGTAAAAAATGTGGTTCGTCAGGTTGGATATAGAATAGAGGTAAAGGCTATGACTTACGGATATTGTCGGATTAGCACCAAACAGCAGAGCATTGAGCGGCAAATCAGAAATATCAAGGCAGCATATCCCGATGCTGAGATTATAGAGGAAGCCTTTACCGGGACGAAGATTGAACGCCCGGCCTTTGATAGTATGATTGCATCTGCCAAAGAGAAGAAGGACACCGGCGAAGATGTGACGATTGTGTTTGACAGTGTTAGCAGAATGAGCCGTAACGCAGAGGACGGCTATAATCTGTACCAAGACCTTTACAATAGAGGTATCAATCTGGTGTTTCTAAAAGAGCATCACATTGACACGGATACATATAAAGGGGCTATGCGCAATCAACTTGCAATGACCGGCGAAGATACAGACCTCATCTTTCAAGGCATCAACGCTTATTTGCTGAGGTTGGCGGCAAGGCAAATCAAACTTGCCTTTGAACAGGCGCAAAAAGAGGTGGATGACCTTCACCAGCGCACCAAGGAAGGTATTCAGACAGCTAAATTGAACGGAAAGCAGATAGGCCAGAAGCAGGGTGCAAAGCTCACAACGCAGAAATCGGTCACGGCTAAACGCTTTATCTTGAAGAACAGCCGGACATTCAATGGCAGTCTTGATGATAAAGAGTGCATCGAATACTTGAAGATTGCACCGAACACATTCTATAAGTACAAGAAAGAACTTAAAGCAGAACAGCAGTAACTAGATATGGACGCTTCTCCCATCGGGAAGCGCCCTTTTCTTTTGGCTAAATTTAAAAGAAGTCGGAATTTACAAATATCGAACAGAACTTTTCCAGATTGTGGGTATAGTCCATTGACGCGCATAGCAGAACAACATGACTTCCACACCTTTTCAGACACCTTTGTAAGCAAAGATAAAATCTCAATTTTGTGAACAAATAATGCGTTCATCGGGTGGATTATCCAAAGAAAAAATTCACGAAATAAAAGAGAAAAGTTTTCCCGAAATATACTATAGGCTAAAGAACACTATTTATTCATTAGGGAAAAGCCAGAGATTGTTAAAAATGTTCACAACTATTTCAATAATAATAGCGTAGCTACGATAAAAATTTGACTTTGGGTGCGGCTTGTGCTATCATGCTTGCAGAGATAAAGAAGCGCGTCTTGACTCGAAAGAAAGATTCGGAATGTGGAAACTAAGGAGGTTTAACTTATTGAAGTATTTGACAATCCCAGACTATAAAGAATGGACACCGGGGCTATATCTTGTTGATGCCGGATGCAATGCAGGCAAATCAACTTTTGTTATCAAAGAACTGTACCCCTTTGCTAGGGAACAGCATAAAAGAATCTTGATGTTCTCTAATCGTCTGGCATTGAAGGGACAGCAAGAAATTCTAACGCAAGGCACTGATATTATGCTGATGACCTATCAAAGGTTGGAATTTAACCAATACCAGCAGAAAATTGAAATTATTTCTACATACCAGCATGAGGATTTGATGCCGTTTGTGGAGCAATTTGATTATTTGGTATTGGACGAAGCACACTATCTGTTTCAGGATGCATCTTTCAATTTGGCAACTGAAACAATTATTGAGATGGTGGAACGCTATCGAGATTCCAAAATCGTGCTTATGCTGTCAGCTACACCCCAGCTTTTGAAAAAATATTTTGATACGCAGATTAAAAAGACCTATGTTGTTGAGCGAGACTATAGCTATATCAAGAAGTTGTATGCATATGATGACCGTGAAGCAGTTTTTAAAATTATTAATGATATTCCCAAGAATGAAAAAATTGTTTTCTTTGGAGACAAAAAAGAGAGATTACAGGAATTACAGCGTCAGTTTGAGGATAGCGTTTATCTGAGCAGTGACAACAAAGGGCAAGAACTAACATTTAAACAAATCGTAACACAAGAATATTTTGATTGCAGAATTTTGTTTACAACAAAGGTTCTTGATAACGGCATTAATTTAAAGGATAAAGCTATCAAACATATCATTATTGATTTGAGCGATTTAACAGAGTTCGTTCAGTGCTTGGGTAGAAGACGTATCACAGATATGAATGATACTGTAACGGTCTACTTTTACGCAGGAATCAAAAGCATTTCTGGTAAGTATGGATACTTAAAAGAAGCTATGGAAATTGCAGACGAGTATTTTGAATATAAAGAGCATAACTGCTTAGACATTTTTCAGAATAAATATCGCATTAAGCATAATCTTCCAAACTTCTTTGATAACATGATGAATCTGGTATACCCAGCATACTTTAAAGCAAAGCATGATTTTGCATTTTATCGAGATATCACTGAAAAGCGCAAGTCTATGAAAAAAGAAGTAAGTAGATTGTTGAAGAAGCCCTGCGAAGATTATGAAAAAGTAGAAAAGAATTACAGGCTGAAGCTGTATTTGGAATCTAATGTAGACAAAAGATTTTTCAAACAAGACAGAAAAAATTTAATTGAAGTGTTTGATGTGAGACAAGGCGAATATGTCTTGAAGTCAAGAAATGTCCTTAACCAATATTTAAAAGACTACGGCTTTGATTATTGTATTGGGGTGGGAACAGAGAAAAGAAAGGTTTATTGGGTGATAGAAAAGCAGAAATAACAGCATGATGCAGAAATTGTTGGCACCCCTTATATAGGGGTCACCTATAAAAATTGTACAATGACATAAAAGGAGAATAAAAATGGTTTCTAATTATCCACCGTATGAAAAGAAGATTGAACACAATGGTAAAGAAGTAACGGTTCATCTTTGGAAAAATGAAGAAATCGGGCAGCTTGAAGATTATCCTATGTATCACATTACGTCTGAAGGACGTGTTTTTAGCTGGCGCAAAGGTAAATTCTTAAAGTACCGTTTTTTAAATCAGAAAGAAACGAAAGATGGTAACAAAAAGTATTATGTTCGCTATTTGCTGAAAAATGCAACTACAGGTCAAAAAGACGAAATGCTGGCACACGTTCTAGTTTGGAAACTTTTTGGAGACTATCCTATTCCTGAAGATGGCGTTGTTCACCATATCAGTGGAGACAGCTTGGATAATAGGCTCATCAATTTACAGGCATTGACCAAAGAAGAACATGATAAGATTGCTGGTGGTTTTCAGCTTGGTGTAGAAAGAAAGGTAGTAGATAGCGGCACTTTTGCTAGAGGTGGTCACGATTTTCCCTTTACAAAGATGAAATACTTTGAAAAAAGAGACGATGCAGCAAAGTATCTGAATATGGATATGAAAGAGTTTGAAAAGTTCTTAAAGCGTGAACCTGAAGAAATTTTCTGTGAAGATGTTAAAGCATGGCACGCTCCTGATGGACGCATTGTGTTGAAGTTCAAGAAGAAGTATTCTAAAAAGGAAGACTTGATTTATTATGAAATTTAAGAAAAAGCACCCGATTTTACGTAATAACGCCTTAACAATCGACACCACACAGTATTAATGACTATTCTGTGTTAAATTTAAAAATAGTGGAGGCATAATCATAATATGGATTGTTTAAAAGAACTTTCTCGTCTGCAAGCTGAAAATCAAAAGCATGATGAAGTTATAGAAAAAACCGCTAGAGAATTGGGCGAAGCTCTGTTAATCATTGTAGAAGAAAATCAACTCGATGACGGCATTTGTGGTTTTGCAGAGCCTTGCATAGAAGATTTATGTGATGCAAGCTATGCCAAAGGCTATAATGACTGCTTAATTGAAATGGCAAAGCATGGAGTAGCTAATGAGCCTATTGTCTATCCCAACAACTAAATCATTATGATAAGAAAGCCTGTCAGTTGCGTTTATTTGCGGTCTGACAGGCTTTTCTGTTTGATGGATTATTCTCTTGTTAAATTGAAGATAATGCCCCGGCGGGGCTGTGCATTTGAATTTAAGCGACTATAACAAGATTCCGCCGGGGCAGACTGCTCCAATACAATATGTAAAGAACATTGCTTTTGCAGCCGAAATGCGGTATACTGGTGTCACAATAAATTGTTCGAGACTATGCCAACAAATACTAAGATTTTGACTTAGATTTATTGCCTACTCTGATACCGTCCCTGCCCACATCAAGGGCTACCAGTTCCTGCGGGATGCCATCCTGCTCACC
>OJOL01001591.1_pt1 | contig 13773 bp, 7 predicted proteins | sample 1598121 | NCBI WGS metagenome assembly OJOL01 (sample SAMN01915219, study PRJEB22387) | human gut metagenome | isolation source: stool | host: Homo sapiens | place: USA
GTACAAGGACGTCGACGGCAAGGATGCATGGCGTATCGGCGGGTACACGATGTCGGAGACGGGATTCCGTTTCGGCGGCACGGCCGTCGGCGAACGCATGGGGCGCATCTACGGCTACAAGACCGCCTACATCATCGAAACCGAGGCGCAGGCCGACGCGGCGCTGTACGACGTCAATTCGCACGGCATCCGCCGTTCGGACGGCCGTTCGATCGCCGGCCGCAAGGACATCGGCGACTACGAATGGCTCAACCGCGCCGGGTCGGCGCGTACGGCGGACGGCAGCGAGCAGATCAACGACGAGGACATGTTCCTGCTGGGGTACGTGACGCCCCACTCCACCGGCGGTATGAACAATACCTTCAAGTACAGGAATCTCTCGCTGTCGGTCTACGTCGACTATGCGCTGGGGCACTCGGTCTACAACTACATGTATACGCGCGGCCTGCAAACCTCGATGGGCAACTGCAACTGGAACCTCATCTACGATGCGAACGACTGCTGGCAGAAGCCGGGCGACAACACCAAGTTGGCGCGCCTGTCGGCCAACGACGCCGACGGTGGCAACAAGAACTATTCGCGCATCTCGGACATCAGCGTGCAAAAGGGCGATTACCTCTGCCTGCGCGACGTGACGCTGTCGTACAGCTTCCCCAAGCGGTGGATCGGCAAGCTCGGGCTGGGCAACCTGACGGTCTCGGTATCAGGCAACACGCTGGTGTACTGGACGAAGGTCAAGGGCGTGTCGCCCGAGTCGGCGGTTGCCGCCTCGGGATCGAGCACGGGCATGTACAGCGTGGTGAATACCAGCTCGGCCGATTATAGCATTTACCCGCCCACGCGCAAGGTGATGTTCAGCCTGAAGGCCACGTTCTGAACGGGATGATTCTCAACAACTAAATCGAATATACGAATATGAAATTCCATAAGCTATATATTGCAGCGATAGGCGCCGCCTCGATGGCGATGGCGGGGTGCGAGCTCGATATCGTCAACTCCGACCAGCTCAACACGACGAACATGTGGGTGGACGAAAGCGACGTCACGGGCGCGACGACGGGTATCTATTTCGAATTGCGCAACGCCTTCCGGCAGAATTACACGAACCAGTTCTTCTGGGGCGAACTGCGCGTCGGGCCCGCCATGTGGGACCGCGGTACGAACCGTTCGCTGATGGACTCGGACATGCTGGAGGTATTGCACAGCCTGCTCAACGGGGGCACGTCGTCGGTAAGCTGGACGAACCTCTACACCTGTATCAACCAGTGCAACTCGGTGATAAAGTACGCGCCGTCGGTCGAAATGTCTGACGAGACGCGCAGCTACTGCCTCGGGAACGCCTATTTCGTCCGGGCATACGTCTACTACTGGATCGCCCGCGTATGGGGCGACGCGCCCGTCATCCTGACGCCCACCGAGAGCACCGGGCGGGAGATTTACCCTTCGCGTTCGCCCCGGGCCGAGGTATACGCCCAGGTGGCGCAGGACATCGAAAGCGCGCTCACGCACATCACATCCAACGCCAAGGGCTGCTATTATGCCACGGTGGACAACATCAACATGCTGAAGGCCGACTTCGCGCTGTGGATGTACGCCGCACAGAAAGGCGGCGATTCCTACCTGACGATGGCCGGGGAGGCGCTCGACGCCGTTACGCGCACGCCGCTGCTCGGCAAGTTCGCCGACGTGTTCGACGTGAAGAACAAGGCCAACAAGGAGATCGCCTTCGCGCTGCATGTCGATGCGACGAACGAGGTGCATTCGGCCAGCTACATCCAGCGTTTCATCTGGGGCTCGACGCAGGTCAAGGCCTCGTACCGCAACGTCGAGGGCGGCGTGCCGGTATCGAGCAACCAGTGGTTCTGCTATGCGGACGAATTCATCGGAGAGCTGAAGCGGAACAAGGAGCAGAACAACGACCAGCGCAGCGACGTGACCTATATGGAGCGCACGGGCGTGAGCGACATGTACGAAAAGGTCGGATGGCCCAACAAGTTCACGGGCGACTGGTCTTCGGGGACGCTGCTCTACGACGATGACCTGATCCTCTACCGGTATGCGCAGTACTATATGTTCCGTGCCGAGCTGTACTATTACAGGAAACAGTACAAGGAGGCGCTCGGGGAGCTGAACGTGGTCGCGCAGCGCGCCTACGGAAAGGCCGACTTCTACACCTCGGCCACGCAGCAGGACGTGCTCGAAGCGCTGGCTGCGGAGAACCGCTGGGAATTCGCCGAGGAGGGCAACCTGTGGTTCACCTACATCCGCCTGGGTTACATCGACACCTACTGCCCGCTCAAATACTGGCCCAATACGGGTGTCGAGGGCGGCGTGGGCGGTTCGACGAACCCCAACATCTACCTCTTCCCGATCTCGACCTCGGCGATCAACAAGAACAGCAACCTCAGGCAGACCGAAGGCTGGTCTTAATCCATTTACCCAACAGAAAACTATTCAGCTATGAGAAAATTCATATCCGGCCTGCTCGCCATCGCCGCGGCGGCATTCACAGGCTGTTACGAGTCGGGCACCGATGCGGACAACACGAGCCGGGAGGCGCGCATCTCGATTTCGCCCGCCGCGATCGGGTTCGATGCCGACGGGCGGACGACGGACGGACTGGCGTTCGGCACCTACATCGTGACGGTGAACCCCTACGGTAAAATGTATAGCGACTGGCATGCCGAACTGGTCGGCACCGACTGGGCCACGCTCGACTACCATACGGCCTCGCCCGACGGCGCGGTCGAAAAGGCGCTGCGGATCACCTGCTCCGCGAACACGGACTATAAGCGCACGGGAACGCTGCGCGTAACGCTCTCCAAGACGGGCGAAAGCGTTGATTTCCCGATCACGCAGGTCGGGCTCAAACCCGATGCCACGCTCACCCTCTCGACGGAATCGGACATCGAAATGATGGCCCTGGAGCCTGCCGAGGTGACTGTGACCTTCGAGACCAACATGCCCGCCTCGACCGTTACGGCCGAGCTGGAAGAGGGCGTGGAGTGGCTCACCTGCACGCTCGACAGGGAGGCCGGGACGGTCGTCCTCGCGGCTTCGGACAACACCTCGCCCACCGACATGCGGGAGGCGACGGTGACCGTGAGCGCCGGGACGGAGGATACGAGCCTCGCCACAAGGCAGATCAAGGTGCGGCAGCTGGCCAACGAAACCTACCTGTTTATTTACGGGTCGGGCATACCCCACTTTGCGGCTTTCGGCGATGCCGCACAGATGAACAAGAACGACCTGGTGTTCGGCCTCGACCACTATTTCCGCAGCGGCAAGGTGATCCTCTCGACTTCGCGTACGCCGGACGCCTATCCGCGCTATGCGCTGACGGCCGACGGCAAACTCGCCGTACTGGCCGACGCGGCTGCCGAGGCCGCGGCGCCCGAGCTCACGTTCGGCATTGCGGGGATGAATGCCCTGCGCGTGACGATCGCGCTCGACGACGACAACAACGTGGTGGCAGCCGACTCGAAGGCCGAGTTCACGCGCATCTCGACCGTGAACAGCATGCCCGAATCGGAACTGGCCGGCTACCCCACCAAGGAATACGTCACGCGTGACGGAAAGACCAAGACGTGGATGACGACCGGCCTGCACTGGAACGGCGGCGCGGCGATGGGCACCTACAAGCTGGGCAGCGGTCTGGTCGGGGGCTCGAAGACGGGCGGTTACGACGAAGCGGAGTATTCGATGCGCAACCCGGCCTATGACACCGAGGAGAACGGCGGAACGCTCAAGGAGCTGATGATGCCCGACGGCGTGACGACGCGCGCTTCGGTCTACGGACGCCTTTACAGTTCGTACGAAACGCTGACGGGCGACCCGGCCGGCGCGCTGAGCGCGGCCCTGCTGATGCCTTTCCCGCTGGGAGGCGCCGGGACGGTGGTCGTGGATGCCGTGGGCAACAGCATCACGCTGGAACCGATCCTCAAGGCCGACCTGAAAGACTACGCGGCCTCCGACGGCGGCAATACGCAGGCCGAGGCCGACCACCCGTCGCTCTCGATGCAGGTGCAGGGCATCTGTCCCTACGGCTGGCATATCGCCAACATGTCCGACTGGAAAGACCTGATCTACGCGGTGGCGGAGTCGTCGAAGAGCTATTCGGACTACCCCGTGGCGGCTGCGACGGCATCGTACGGCGCCATGACCTCGGGCAATGCGGCCAATGTGGCGGCGCACCTGCGCTGCAAGGAGTGGCAGGACGCCGAGTTCAACCCCGCGACCGTTATTTCGAACGGTGCCGAGGCCTTCGCTTTCAACCTCTACCCGCAGGGGTGGCGCCTCTACAAGAGCGGCTACGACTACTGCGCCAACTCGGGCAACGTGCGCTTCTACTGTCTGATTCCGATGATGGGACAGACGACGGCCTCGAAGATGGCCCTGTGGCGCGCCTACTGTACGACCTCGGCCGATATGGTATTCGACGACGGGTTCGACGTGGGCAACGGTTCGGGAGCCGCGGTGCGCTGTGTGAAAAATTACGAGAATTTCTGAATCCGGAGCGGGCCGGACGGGAGAACGTCCCTGTCCGGCCCGGGCTCCGGCCATGGAACGACAACGAATAAAAAAAAGAAAAACCTATGAAATACGATAAAATGCTTATGCTCCTCACCCTTGTCGCAGCCGGCCTGGCGGCAGGATGCAGCGACGACGAAGATCCGCTGAAGGACTGGACGGGGCCGTCGAAGCCCGGCACCGAGATCAAAACCCCGGCCGAGGTCGGCAACCGTGTCGTCGCGCACCGCGGCGGTTCGACGGAGGCCGGGACACGGCAGTTCCCCGACAATTCGGTGGCGGCGCTCAACTATGCCATCGGGCTGGGCTGCTACGCGTCGGAGTGCGATATTTACCTTACGAAGGACGACGATGTCGTGGTGGCGCACGCATCGGCGGGGTGTTACATCAATAACCTCAAGCCGTGGGAGCATACGCTCGCTGAACTGCGTGCCGCCGGGACGCTGGCCAACGGGGAACAGCTGCCCTCGCTGGCCGACTTCATCGACGTGGTGCTCGAGGCGGGAACCACGCGCCTGTGGCTCGACGTGAAGAACATTACCATCGACGGCAAATCGACCGAAGAGGGGCGCGAGGCTTCGGCCAGGGCGTGTGAGAGGGCGTGCGAGATCATCGAAGAGATGGGCGCGCAGAATTTCTGCGAGTTCATCGTCACGGGCAATGCGACGAAAATCAGTTCGAGCAGCCCTGTCACCATCTGGCAGCGTTCGCTCGCCGCGGCGGGCGCCGTGGGCAGCAATGCCGGGTGGATGAGCTTCCGCAACCCGGCCGATTACATCTCCTACGGCTATCCGTGGGCGAACCTCTCGACCGAAAACCTCTATTTCGAGGGGAAGACCGTGAACAAGAACGGTTATTCGGTGCAGAAATTCCTCGATGCGGGGCTGAAGCTCAGCGTATACAATGCCGACCTGGATGTCGACATGGATTATTACCTGGCCTACAAGGACAAACTCTACGCCATCTGCACGAACTACCCCCGCAAGCTGCTGGGCAAATGGAACTGACCGAACCGTTCCGTATCCTGCCCGGCACCTGTGCCGGAGATACGGCCGGGATGATATCCGGGCTTTGAAGCCCGGATATTTTTATTACCTTTAGCCCTGCGCAGCTTCGTCCTCGACCCGTATTTCCCGGGATTCCAGAAAAAATGCACTTTTTCGAAAAAAAAAGTGAAAACAGACTAGGTATTTTTGTGCCTATGGCTGTATAGTATAGGTAACACCCTAAAAGTATACATATTGGAACGCCATACAGATACCCCTACCATAACCGACATGGAGGGACTGCTATACAGATACCTCGTCCGCCGGACGAGCGGGGCCGAAGACCGGGAGGTATATGCCTGGCTCGAAGCCTCGGAGAAGAACCGCAGCCTGTTTTTCGAAGTCGCGGCCGTATGGAGCGCACACAGGACGCTCATCTCCCCCGCCACCGGCGAGCGCTGCGATGCCATGCTACGGCGGCTCAACGCGCGTATCGACGCCGACGACGCCATGCAGCGCCCCGCGCGGTTCGCATGGCGGCGTTGGATGTCCGCAGCGGCTGCGGCAGCCGTGGTCGTGATCGCGGTCGCGGCAGCCTGGCTGGCAGGGCTGCGCTTGCCGGAAGCCGGGCGGTTCCAGTCCTATGCCAACCATACCGGCGACGTGGCCGTCCTGCATCTGGAGGACGGGACGCAGGTGTGGCTGCAAGACGGCACCGAGTTGCGCTATGCCGTAGGCAAGGGGGACGGGGAGCGGATCGTGCGGCTCGACGGCGAGGCCTATTTCGACGTCACGCACGATGCCGGACAACCCTTCGTCGTCACCGCGCCCGCATTCCGGGTCCGCGTATTGGGCACGGTCTTCAACGTCCGCTCCTTCAGCGGCGATCCGGTCGCCGAAGCCACGCTGGCCGAAGGCTCCGTGGCCCTGCAGCACGCCGGCGGCCGCAACCTGATCTGCCTGCATCCCGGCCAGCAGGCCGTCTATGACGCCGACGCCGAGTTGCTCGAAGTCAACGAAGTGCCTGTGGGCGACCTGCTGCTGATCCGTTACGGGGTCGTCACCCTCGATGACGTCACGCTGCCCGAAATCGTCGCGCGCATCGAACGGACCTACGGCGTAAGCCTGCGCATCGGGGCGCAGCAGATACCCGGCGAACGCTACAATTTCAGTTTCCAGAAGGACGCTTCGGTCGAGGACGTCGTGGAGCTGCTGCAGTTCGTGTCGGGCTGTCGTTTCGAAATAATTCAGCTGAATCGATAAATAGTAACCCAACCCCAAATCCGCTCAGCCTATGGAACAAGAGTCTTTTGCTATCCTTTAGTCCGAACCCGCCGTTCGGACCGGCCTTAAAACAAACTTCTTCCTTTATTCTAATCTGAAACATAATGAAAAAATCGATTACTTCACTCCTGAAAGGGTGGTGTGCGGCTCTGTTATGCGCCGGCCTGACGCTCCCGTCGTTCGCGGCGGCCGATGCCGACGCGGCTTTCGCCGCGCAGCGCCACGATCTGAAACTGTCGCTGCGCAACGCTCCCCTGCGCGAGGTGGTGACGGCTTTCACCCAACAGACGGGCGTGGTCTTTTCCTATGAAACTTCGCTCGGCGAACGGACCCTTCCCCATGTGGACGTCGCGCTGAACGGCTCGACGCTCGACGAGATGCTGGCTTCGGTATTCGCCGGCACCGGCATTTCCTATAAGGTCAAGGACAAGGTGGTTGCTCTGTCCGCGCCTCCGCAGTCCGATGCGCCGGCCGCGCGCAGCGCCGCGCAGCAGCGGAAGCAGACCGTCGCCGGCCGTGTGACCGACGAGCAGGGCGAACCGCTGGCCGGCGTGAGCGTGCTGGTGAAAAATACCCTTACGGGCACCTCCACCGATGCCGACGGCCGCTACTCGCTCTCCGTTTCCGGAAGCAGCGCCGTGCTGGTCTTCATGTACTTGGGATTCCAGACCCTCGAAGAGCAGGTCGGCGCCCGGAGTACGCTCGACGTGACGCTGCGCGAGAACAAGCAGATCCTCGAAGAGGTCGTCGTGGTGGGTTACGGTTCGGTCAAGCGCCGCGACCTGATCGGTGCCGTGGATCAGGTGGACAGCAGGCAGTTCGCCGAACGCTCCAATCCGAGCGTCTCGCGTTCGCTGCAGGGCGCGATCCCCAACCTCAATATCTCGATGCGCGACGGCAAGCCTTCGCGCGCGGCGACCATCGACATTCGCGGTACTGGCTCGATCGGTTCGGGCGGCGGAGCGCTGGTGCTGATCGACGGCGTCGAGGGCGACCTCGAAACGGTCAATCCGCAGGACATCGCCAGCGTATCGGTGCTCAAGGACGCATCGTCGGCCGCCATTTACGGCGCCCGTGGCGCTTTCGGCGTGATTCTCGTGACTACCAAGTCGGCTTCCGAAGGCGAGGTGAACGTCACCTACAGCGGCAGCTTCTCGATCCACTCGCGCACCGTCAAGCCCAACCTCGTGACCGACGGTTACGAGTGGACGACGGGTTATATCAACGCATGGAACGGCTACTACAACGGTTCGAAGGAGCTTAATTCGACGATCAACAACATCGTGCCCTATTCCGATTCGTGGTACAGGGAACTCGCCCGCCGCAGTACGGACCCCTCGCTCGAACGCGTGCGCGTCAACGACAACGGCAAATACGAATATTTCGGCAATACCGACTGGACCAAAGCCTTCTACAAGGACGTGAACTATTCGCACGAGCACAACCTGAGCATTTCGGGCGGCGGCAAAAACGCCGATTATTACGTTTCGGGCCGCTTTTACGATCAGGACGGCATCTACCGCGTCGGCGACGAACGCTACAAGCAGTATAACGTGCGGGCCAAAGGCAGCGTGCGCATCCGCCCGTGGCTGCGTCTGAACAACAACATGGACTTCACGGTCGTGGACTACCACCAGCCGATGCTCTACTACAGCAACCAGCTCGTGCCGCGCATGGTCGAACACTCCGGCCAGCCCGTCAGCCTGATTACCAATCCCGACGGCACGTGGACCTATGCCGCCGTGCTGAACGGTTACGCCGGGTTCGCCGAAGGGACGAGCTACCAGCAGGAGGATAAATTCACGCTCAAGGACAAGCTCGGCGTCGAGATCGACCTCGTGAAAGACGTGTTCAAGGTCTCCGGCGACCTGTCTTACCTCTTTTCGCGCAACACGCGCGAACGCGTGACCAACATGTACACCGGCTATACCGGACCCGAATCGACCATCACGGTCAATGAAAGTCAGGGCAGCACGCTCCAGAACGTCCGTTACGACATGAACTATGTTTCGAGCAACATCTATGCGGAGTACACCCCCAAACTGGGCGACGACCACTCGCTCAAACTTTTGGGCGGCTGGAACCTCGAAAAGAAGAAATACCGCACCCTGACCGTCAAGCGCGAGGGGCTGACCGTTCCTTCGAAGCCCAGTTTCGGGCTGATGGACGGCGTGACGAGCGACCCCACGGTCGGCGGTTACGACTGGAGCTACGTCGGAGCCTTCTTCCGCGCCAATTACGGCTACAAGGGACGCTACCTCGCCGAGTTCAGCTGCCGCTACGACGGCTCGTCGAAATTCCCCCAGAATTCGAAGTGGGGCTTCTTCCCCTCGGCTTCGGTGGGCTGGCGGCTCTCCGAAGAGAAGTTCATGGGGTGGTCCGAGAGCTGGCTCGACAACTTCAAGATCCGCCTTTCCGCCGGTTCGATGGGCAACGGCAACATCGACCCCTACAAGTATATCGACTACATGACCCTCAAGTCCTCGACCGTGGTCATCGGCAATGCGCTGGGGACCTACACCGTCGCTCCGGGCGCCATTCCGCTCTCGCTGACGTGGGAGACCTCGACCACGTACGACGTCGGCGCCGATCTGGACCTATTCAAGAACCGCCTGACGATGGGCTTCGACTGGTACCGCCGCTATACGACCGATATGTATACCGTCGGCGTGAGCCTGCCCGCCGTGTACGGCACGGCGGCCCCCAAGGGCAACAACGCTTCGCTGAAGACCAACGGCTGGGAACTCTCCGTAGGCTGGCGCGACAGCTTCAAACTGGCCGGCAAGGAGTTCCGCTACGGCGTCAAGGCGATGGTCTGGGATTCGCGTACGTGGGTGACCAAATACATCAACCCCACGGGCAACCTCGACGACTATTACGAAGGCATGGAGCTGGGCGAAATCTGGGGTTACCGCGTCGAGGGTCTTTTCCGCGATCAGGACGACATCGACTCCCACGCCACGCAGTCCTTCCTGCAATCCTCCGACAAGGTGACGCGCCCCGGTCAGGTCAAGTTCGCCGACCTGAACGAGGACGGCAAGATCGATCAGGGCGCCAAAACGCTCTCCGACCACGGCGACCTGACCGTCATCGGCAACACCTCGGCCCGCTACCATTACGGCATCAACGTCAATCTGAACTGGAACGGCATCGGCATTTCGACCTTCTGGCAGGGCGTCGCCAAGAAGAACTGGTATCCGCGCTACGATTCGGGTTACTTCTGGGGACAGTACAACCGTCCGTTCGGCTACATGCTCAAGGCCCATACGGGCAGCAACGTCTACAGCGAGGAGCTGGACAACTGGGACACGGCCTACTGGCCCCGCTATTCGGCTTACCAGACCAACGAAAGCTCGGTGAACCGCGTGCTGACCACGCCCAACGACCGCTACATGCAGGACGTGTCGTACATCCGCCTGAAGAACCTGACCGTCGATTACACCTTCCCGGCCCATATCTGCCGCAAGATGCGGATCAAGGGGCTGAAGGTCTATGTTTCGGGCGAGAACCTCTGGACCTCCTCGCCGATGTTCAAATACTGCGACAACTACGACCCCGAAGTCATCAATGCGGGCGACTCCGACTTCCGTACGGCCGAGGGCGACGGTTACAGCTATCCGATGCTGCGCACCGTGACGCTGGGTCTCAACCTCACGTTCTAATTCTCAAACCATGCAAACGATGAAAAAGCTGTTTCTGATTCTGTCGGTCGCCGCGGGGCTTGTCTCCTGCGAGGATTTCCTGACCGCCGGAGACCCCAATAAGATCGACGCTCCCTCCTATTTCCGCAACGAGAGCGATCTGGAGGCCTATGCCAACGGATTTCTGCAAACCATGATCCCGACCGCCATTTCCGTGGCCACGGGTGACGCCCGCGCCGACTACATGGCTTGGCGCGGCGAGTGGCAGTACCTCACCGACAACTTCGACGCCGACGACCAGTCGGGCTGGTCCACGGGCAGTTGGGAGGACCTGCGCAACATCAACTACTTCCTCGGCAACTTCCGCCGGGCTGCGGCCGGCGAGGCGATTCTCAACCATTACGAAGGCGTCGCACGCTTTTGGCGCGCCTATTTCTACATGAACAAGGTCAAGACCTTCGGGGCCGTGCCGTGGTATGACAGGGAGATCGACGCCAACGACCGCGAGGCGCTCTACAAGTCGCGCGATTCGCGGGAATACGTCATGCGCAAGGTGCTCGAAGACCTCGATTTCGCCTCGACGTACTGCATCACCAACGCCAAGCTCGAAGTCAATTCGGTGCGCATCACCCGCAACGTGGCGCTGGCCTTCAAGGCCCGCTGCTGTCTCTACGAGGGCACTTTCCGCAAATACCATGCGAACGATCCCTCGACCGGCAAACCGTGGACGGCCGACGAGTCGGAGATGTACCTCCGGGCCTGCGCCGACGCCTGCGAAACGCTGATGGGCGAGGGCAAATATGCGCTGGTTTCCGATCCGGCCAAGGTCGCCACGCAATACCGGAGTCTGTTCACCAGCGAGAGCGTCGCCTCCGGCGAGGTCATCTGGGCGCGCGCCTACGACGCTTCGCTCAACGCCACGCATATTCTCAATACCTATTTCGTGAATATGCAGTACGGCAGCTACTCGCTCACGCGCCAGTTCGTCAATACCTACCTCAACCGGGACGGCAGCCGTTTCACCGACAAGGCGGGGTATGAGAAAACCCTCTTTGCCGACGAGTTCGAAAACCGCGACTACCGCCTGATGCAGAGCATCCGCTATCCGGGCTATACGCGCAGGAACAACAACGTCAATATGCCCTACGCCCCCGATTTCGGCTACTGCGTGACGGGCTACCAGCCCATCAAGTGGGTCATCGACGACACCTCGATGGACAGCAATACGGCTCCCTGCGCCACCAGCATCCCGATCCTGCGCTATGCCGAGGTGCTGCTCAACTACGCCGAGGCCAAGGCCGAACTGGGCGAATTCAGCGAGACAGTCTGGAACGCCACGATCAAACTCCTGCGCGAACGCGCCGGGGTGGACGGCACGATGCCTTCGGCCTACGATCCCTACATGGCCGAATACTTCCTCAACACCACGACCGACATGGCCATCTTGGAGATCCGCCGCGAACGCGGCATCGAACTGCTGCTCGAAAACTGCCGCTGGGACGACGACATGCGCTGGGGCATGGGGCGGCTGCTGGAACGCCCGTGGTACGGGGTCTATGTGGGCGAACTGGGCAAGGTCTACGACATGGACGGCGACGGTTCGGGCGACGTCTGCTTCGTGCGCGAAAATCCCCCGGTGACGGAGCCGGGCGTGACCTACCGGGTGCTGGGCGGCGACTATGCGCTTACCGACGGCGACAGCGGCTATATCGAGTGCTACATCCGCATGAACCGCAAGTGGGACGACAAGAAGTACGTGCGGCCGATCCCGACCACGGCCCTCAACGACAATCCCGCGCTGGGCCAGAATCCGGGCTGGAAGAAATAAACGATTGCGAACCTGAAAAATGAAAATCATGAAACGAATATATCAGTTTTTGCTGCTGGCCGCCGGGTGCGCGGCGCTGACGACGGCGTGCAGCGACGACGATGACAGCTATCTGGTCCGCGAGACGGATTCGATCCGCTTCGCCAGCTGTCTGGCCTCGTCCAAGCAGATCACGCTCCGCTGCAACGGCAGCTGGCGAACCGTGATTCCCGAAGACGCCGGATGGCTTTCGACCTCTCCCTCCGAAGGCGTCGGCAGCGGCGCGTTCGAGTGGATCGCCGTTTCGGCCACGCACAACCGCTCCGCCGAGCGCACCGCGACCATCTACCTCGAAAGCGGCGGCAGGCAATATCCGATCACGGTCACGCAGGCCGACGGCGCTGTCGTTTACGGCGCGCCCTATGTCGAAGGCAACCTCATCGAGCAGGAGCCTTCGAAATCGCGGCTCTGCTTCACCTACGCCAATGCCTACGGCGACGAGACGATCGACGTGAGCTGCACCCTGAGCGGCGATTCGCAGGGCCTTTCGGTGACCGGCGCCTCGGTCCGGCTCGTCAACGGCGGCGCTACGGTGGCGCTCGACATTGCGGGAACGCCGACCGTGCCGGGCTATGCGGCCTTCGCCGTGTCGGTGGACGGCGTGCAGATCGGTACGGCCCGCGCCAAGGTGTACGCCATGAGCGAAATGCCGATCGAGGGGCTTCCCGTGACGTGGGAGTTCTGTCCCGTCAAGGGCAGTACCGAGGACGTCAATGCCCTGAAAGCCCGGCAGCCAGACTGGGTAACCGCGTCGCACAGTCTGGTTTCGGAGGACGGCCGCGCTTACATCACGGTCGTCGAAGCCGATGCCAAGACGGCTTCGGCGGTCAACAGTTGGGGCTACAACGACGGGCACGCCTATCTCAAGGGGCTTTATACCGGCGATTACTGGCTGCAGAAGATTCCGGTGAAATACCTCGTCTCCGGCACGAAGATCAACTGTACGGGCAGCATCGGCGGTTCGGGCTCTTCGGCGGGGTTCTTCCTGATCGAGTACTCGGCCGACGGGCAGACTTGGCGGCAGGCCGGCGGTGCGAAGAGCGGAACCTTCAACAATACCGAGGTGACCTACCATGTCCGCGCCTACGACAGTCCGCTTTTCGAAGGCGGGAATACGGGCTATTTCTCGTACGACTTCCCCGTCGAGGTCACGATCAATTCGGGTACGCTCTGGATACGCTACCGGGTCTCGGCCAACGTGCGCATTACGGCGAACAATACGATCACTACGGGCGGAGGCGGTTCGACGCGCCTGAAGGGCACTTTCTCGGTGTCGGTCGTCGATGAGAACATGAACTGATGAAAACAACGAACAGTATGAAAAAATACCTCACTCTGCTGTTGCTGGCCGTCGTTTCGGCCGCAGCGGGCGCCGGATGCTCCTCGGATGACAGGCCGGTGCAGATCACGTCGCTCAAACTCAACGAGAAGGATCTGGAACTTACCGTCGGGCAGTCGTTCCAAC
>OJOL01001592.1_pt1 | contig 13772 bp, 7 predicted proteins | sample 1598121 | NCBI WGS metagenome assembly OJOL01 (sample SAMN01915219, study PRJEB22387) | human gut metagenome | isolation source: stool | host: Homo sapiens | place: USA
ATAATGGTTTCATTAATTTGCCGCAAAAGTAGCAAAAAAGAACGTGAATAAAGAGCAAAAACAAAAGGAATTACGGATAAATTTCCGCAATTCCTTTCGTTAACGAGCACGATGACGACAAGATGAGTTATCGTGTTAATTTTCTTCCGCAAACATAGGATCCCAAGCGGGTAGACGAATAGGTTTCTGTTTGAACAGATCCATTACCTTAGCAGGCACATACTTAGTTTCCAAAACCAGACGGAACATATATTCATCGAACCATTCATCCGTCATGATCAAATGCCCCTGATAACCGCTTGCAGGTCCCCAGCTATTTTCCACCATCCACTTCACAGGCTTTCCGTCCTTATTCAAATCTACTGCCATAAGCGTCATGGCATGAGAAGAACCGCTGGAAAAAGTCTGGATACGTTGTTTCTTATCCATATTGAAAGTAGTGCCCATAAGCGATTCGTAATCATAGTTCTTCACATCGAGCAAACCACGTTCGGAATTCAGGGACTTACCCACATCACAAGAGAAGTACATCATGGTACTGTCTTTCAAAGAAGCGATGGCCATTTCTTTGATGTCCTCTACAGGCAGGTTTACGTAGGTCCAGTTTTTGCCGTCGTAGCGGTGGCGGTCATAGTCTATCTCATAGCATTTGTAGTATTCACGGGAAGGGTCGTTCATTACCATCACGTAGTTGGTCAGCAGGTTTTCATCACCATATTTCTTCAGGAAAGACATCGGGGTATGATGTTCTGTCTCCGCAGGATTGCCCTTGGCATCCTTACGTACATAATCGAACTCTGTAGGTGGAACACCCAAATTCAGTACCAACATGCGATAGATAGTACCGAGCATTGTTGTTTTCTCTTTTTCCAATGCTGCCGGTTTTGCTCCCTTAGAAGCAAGGTCGCGCAATTGCAGGCCGTATTCTTTCAATTTCAAGGAAACCAGATTTGCCATACGCGAAGTATTATCACTGCTATTGGTTTCCGGCATAGCTTCCTTAGGTACCAGACCGTATTTGCTGACAATATCAGCAACCCCCGTAAATGTTCCTCCATCACTCAAAGGATGTTGAAAAAGCCATTCCACTGTTTTGTCGCTCATAGGCTTTTCACGGGTGTCGATAATACCCTGCAGGAAAAGATTGGCTTTCTCCAGTTGATCCCAGAAGAAAGGGTAAATCTCCGAAAATTCAAAAGATTGAAAATCATATTTGGCAATAGCCTTGGCACGCATCACGTTCAGTCCGGTGAAGAGCCAGCAACGTCCGGACGACTTCTGATCTGTAATTCCTTTAGAATTTACCTTCACAGAAAAATGAGTATCCATTCCTGTCAGATTCTCCTGATTCAGTGCAAGTTTACGAATGTCATTGTTTCCGATGGCATTACGAAGAGCCTTATCGGCAGTGGTGCCTTGATAGCCCTGTTTAATCTGGTTCAGCATCGTTTCGCTGATTCCCCCTATTCCGTCTTGTGCCTGCATGGAAAATAAAGCGGCACTGAAAACAAAAACTGATAAAATTCGTTTATTCATAAAATATATGGTTTGTATAGTAATTGGTCTATTTTTCCTGTCTTCTACAGGTCTTCCCCCCATCAAGTCCGTACTTGCTCCGTGTCTAAGAGCTTGGACTTGGTACGGCTTTGGTATGGACCAGACACGGACCGGGTACGGGGATGGTCTTATATTAGTCTAAATGTCCGATACTTCGAAAAAAGGCCATTGGCAATTCCCACTGCCAGTTCTTTGATTAGATGCAAAATTAATGGCTTTTTTGAAACTTTTAGTAAAATCTTTAGATTTATTGTCTTTTGAATTGAAAACTAATTCAAATTTATTAGTTTTCTTTGCACCCTCATTCGTATGATATGAAAAGATATATAACAGGTATTATTACATTACTACTTTCAGTAACAGCACTTTCCGCTCAGGAAGGAATGAATTTGATGATTACTGGCAACGATACGACTCCTGCATTGACTAAGCGTGAATTGCGTAAACAAAAGGTAGCAAAACGAAACTTGCATTATAATATTTTGGGTGGTCCGAGTTATACTCCCGATTTTGGTGCAGTACTTGGTGGTAGCGCTCTGATGACTTTCCGCATGAATCCCAGTGACACTACACAGTTGCGTTCTGTAGTTCCCGTAGCCATCGCTTTCTTGTTCAATGGTGGCATCAACCTTTTTTCCAAGCCTCAACTCTTTTTTAAAGGTGACCGTTTCCGCATCTTCGGAAAATTTGCTTATAAAAACACGGAAGATAATTTCTACGGTCTGGGCTACAGTACAAACAAGAATTATGTTCGTAGCGACAGCACCAGCCAATACCGCTACAGTGGTATCCAGTTCAATCCCTGGTTCCTTTTCCGCTTAGGCAACAGCAACATATTTGCTGGACCACAGATAGACATCAACTATGACGATATAACAGAACCCGCCAAACATCTGGTAGACGAGCCATCCTACAAGGCAGCCGGAGGTACAGAGAAAGGTTACAAAAATTTCAATTCCGGACTTGGTTTTCTGCTGACTTATGACAGCCGTGACATTCCCTCCAATGCCTACTCGGGCATGTACCTCGATTTCCGTGGAATGATGTATACCAAATTTCTCGGGAGCGATAAAAACTTTTATCGCTTGGAGATAGACTATCGTCAATATAAGACTGTCGGGAAACGTAAGGTCATTGCCTGGACAGCACAAACTAAAAACGTGTTTGGAGATGTACCTTTGACACAATACATGCTTACTGGAACTCCTTTTGACCTGCGTGGTTATTATATGGGACAATATCGTGACAAATCTTCCCATGTGGTTATGGCGGAGTATCGCCAGATGATAAACACTGATAAGAGTACCTGGCTGAAGCGTATGCTAAACCATGTAGGTTTCGTAGCTTGGACAGGTTGCGGATTCATGGGGCCCACTCCCGGCAAGATAGAAGGTGTACTTCCCAACTACGGTGTCGGACTACGTATTGAAGTACAGCCCCGTATGAATGTCCGTCTTGATTTGGGTAAAAATACAGTCAACAACCAAACACTGTTTTATTTCAATATGACAGAAGCGTTTTGATAAATCTTCCCCCTTTTCTTGCATCAGTAAAAGATTATCCATACTTTTGAGCATGATTACTTGTTTACCTTAAACAACTTTATAATGAGAACCCTCGAGATAGTATTCTGGATAAGCCTTTTTATCGTATTCTACACTTATATAGGATATGGAATTGTATTATATATTCTGGTTAAGATAAAGGAAACTTTCCGTAAGCCGATCCACTACCCCATACCTCCTGATGAAGAGTTGCCTGAACTCACACTCTTTATTGCAGCTTACAACGAAGAAGACGTTGTAGACGAAAAAATGCAAAACTGCCTGGACTTAGACTACCCTACAGAGAAACTGCAAATATTCTGGGTAACCGATGGCAGTAACGACCACACTAATGAACGCCTTTCACGCTGGCCTCAAGCCACCGTGCTCCATCAGCCCCAACGGCAGGGAAAAACCGCTGCCCTCAACCGGGGAATGAAGTTTGTAAAAACGCCACTCGTCATATTCACTGATGCCAATACCCACTTGAACCGTGAAGCTCTGCGTGAAATCGTTCATGCTTTTGCCAATCCTAAAGTAGGGTGTGTTGCCGGAGAAAAACGTATTGCCGTACAAAGCAAAGATAATGCAGCATCAGGTGGAGAAGGCATCTATTGGAAATATGAGTCGACTTTGAAAGCACTCGATTCACGTCTTTACTCAGCTGTAGGAGCCGCCGGAGAATTGTTCGCTGTACGCCGCGAATTATTCGAAGACATGAGAACGGATACCCTACTCGATGATTTCATCCTCTCCCTCCGCATAGCCATGCACGGTTATACCATCGCTTACTGTGCTACAGCTTACGCCACCGAAAGTGGTTCTGCCGATATGCAGGAAGAAGAAAAACGTAAAGTACGCATCGCAGCCGGAGGACTACAGTCTATCTGGCGATTACGTCCGTTACTGAACCCGTTCCGCTATGGCTGGCTTAATTTCCAATATGTATCCCATCGTGTTCTGCGATGGTCTATCACCCCTATCCTCCTGTTCCTGTTGCTGCCCCTCAATGTTATATTACTCTTTACTGGTAACTGTCCTCTATTCTACGCTATCATTCTGGGATTACAGGTTCTATTTTACCTGATGGGTATCTGGGGATATATCCTTTCAAGAAGACATATTAAAAACAAAATTCTTTTCATACCTTATTACTTCCTTTTTATGAACGTCAATGTAATAAGGGGATTCCGCTACCTAAGTAAACGTAAAGGCAATAGCAGTGGAGCTTGGGAAAAATCACGAAGGGCGGGAAAATAAGATACCTGTCCAATTATAAATCTAAATACACAAGAAGACATGAAAAGCATCCTGAAAGACACAAACAACTCCGAAAAACTATTGAACATGGTATCAGACACACTAATACTCATGGACAAAGACGGTGTATGTGTAGATATAGCTATCCATAATGTAGATTTATGGTTCATAAAAGAAAAAAGGCTACTTGGAAAGAATTTACTATCCCTGTTACCCTCCAATACCTACCGTGAGTTTTATCCGGAATTCAAGAAAGTCTTACTCCGGAAAACAAAATCAATCCGCAATTATGAACTCACATTGCGGGGTAGAAATTATTTCTTCAAATGTATCATGCAGCCCTATGGCGACCTAATATTATGTCAATATCGTGACATTACGGAACGCAGCCAACGCAAACTGGAACTGGAAAGAAAAAATCGGGAACTGTTTGAAATACAAAAGGCCGCGCTCATTGGCAGGTGGATATATAATGCCAACGCCAAGGAATTCAGCTATTCAGGTCAGACAGGTATCATGTGTACGGAAGCAGAACAAAGTATTCTCCTATCCGACTACCTGAATTTTATTCTTCCTGAAGATAGAGACAGTTTCAGCAACTGGCTCGTCCAAAATCTCAAAGGGAATATGGAAGAAAGCATAGACTATCGTATTTCCTTAGACAAAAAAGTCTTTTATATCCGCCTGAAAGCATTCACCCGCGAACGATACAAGGACGGCAATGTTACCCTGGAAGGATATATACAAAATATCACCGACATCCAGCAGAGACGCAATGACATCAATCTGCTGACACATGCCATCAACAATTCCACAGAAGACATCTTTGCAGCCCATGAAGATGGTACGTTGATATTTGCCAACCGCCAGTTCAAGCTGCACCACAACCTGAACAATACAGATGACATCACCCAACTAAAAATTTATGAAATCGACTCATATGTCCGGAATGAAGAAGAATGGAAAAAACTGGCTGTTTCCATCAAGAATGGAGAAAAGAAACTGTGTGTCACTATGTATAACCCTCTGCCACTCTACCCCGAAATACTGGCATACGAAAGTAATGCCTATTGTATCATCAGTGATGAAGGTGAAGGAACTATCTGGGCATTCGGCCGGGATATTTCCCAACGCATCAAACACGAACAGCAAATCAAACGCTTCAGCCAGATATTAGACAAAACCATAGAGTATTTGCCCGCAGGTATCGTCGTGAAAGATATAAAAAACAATTTTAAGTACTTATACCGCAACCGTGAATCATATAACCGTGAAATCACTATGCAGGAAGCTCTGGGAAAAGACGATTTCGACTTCTATCCTCTGGAAATAGCACAAGAAAAACGTCGCCAAGACATTGAGATAGCTGCTACAGGACAAGAAATGCACTGGATTACGGAAGAACGTGATGGTAACGGACAATCTCTTTTCCTTGACAAACGGAAGATGAAAATAGAAAGTAACGACTTCTCTCCCATCTTATTGAATATAGAATGGGACATCACCGACATGGAACTGATGAAACGTGAATTAATGGTTGCCAAAGAAAAAGCGGAAACTTCCGATCAGCTCAAATCGGCTTTCCTTGCCAATATGAGCCATGAAATCCGTACGCCACTCAATGCCATTATAGGTTTCTCACGCATCATCGCCGAAAGTGAAAATACAGAGGAACGCAAAGAATATTACAACATAGTGGAAGCTAACAACGAACGCCTGCTGCAACTCATCAACGAAATACTGGATTTATCAAAGATAGAAGCCGGTATTGTTGAATTCAGCATTGCTCCCGTCCGCCTATATCCGCTTTGTAAAGAGATTCATGATGCCCATGTATTCCGTTGTCCTTCCGATGTTGAGTTAATATTTGAACCTTCGGATGAAGATATTCGCATCGATTCGGACAAGAATCGTATTTTCCAGGTTATATCAAACCTGATAGGAAATGCATTCAAGTTCACAACTCATGGAAGTATCAGTTATGGATACCACCAAGAAGGGGAAAATATCATTTTCCATGTAACTGATACAGGAACAGGCATTGCTCCCGAAAAGATAGGAAAAGTTTTCGAACGGTTTGTGAAAGCAAACAATTTTGCACAAGGTACAGGATTAGGGTTAGCAATTTGCAAGACCATCATTGAACGTCTGGGCGGAACAATCTCTGTAACTTCCGAACTGGAGAAAGGTACAACTTTCACCTTTAACCTGCCTGCAAAGATTGCCAACGAGGAAGAAAAAGAAATGCCTGAAACTGTACTTGAAGAGAGTGGGTCGACAACCAATGAACAAAAAGCAACAACTGAAAAGAATCAAGCTACACCTGAAAGTTCTCGAATGAAAACGATCCTGATAGCCGAAGATACCGACAGTAATTATATCCTGATCAAAGCCATCTTAGGAAAAGAATATCACCTGGAACGTGCCAAAGATGGTATGGAAGCCGTCAATATGTTTGTGGAATTAAATCCGGATATCATCCTGATGGATATGAAAATGCCGAACCTCGGCGGACTGGATGCAACAAGAATCATCCGTGAACTATCACCCGATATCCCCATCATTGCCCTGACTGCTTTTGCCTATGATCATGACCGTAAAGCAGCACTTGAAGTGGGGTGCAACGATTTCCTGACTAAACCTTTCACACAGGAGGTGCTAAAGGAGACAATAAAAAAGTGGATAAGGAAGAATTAATGATTAACGGTCAGTGTATCACTAACCGTTAATCATTAATTTAACTATGCAAAAATATCACTCCTCTGAATATAAGCAATCACATCGCCTTTATTCACGGTATCACCTTGCTTGGCACATATCTCTACGACACGTCCGGTAAATGCGGTCGGTATTTTTTCGTATTCTCCCCACGGGGTGGAAAGATAGCAGAACACTTCATCATGCTGGTATTTACGCCCGATGAACGGAGCAACAGAAGGACCTTCAACTGATACCTCCCACAGTACCTGTCCTTTATCCGGAGCAATTATCGGGTCAGCCTTAGCACGTTTCAGTTTTTTTATTTCTTCTTCTGAATATCCATTTTTCAGCATGGCAGCATCCTTAGCGCGTTGTAACTCATCCTCAAAACGCTTCTTAGCAGTACCTGACTTATAGTCACGATACTGACGGTCGTGCATGGCTAACTCAAAGAGTTCTTCATCATCGTCACCATATTCCCAGTTGTTATCATCCATTTCCTTCCGGAACTCATCTAATGCATCCGGATAATTCAACTGCGGATCTGTATCTACAAACTCATAACCTTTAGACTTTGCGAGTTCTACAATCTCAGGATCCAGTTCACCTGGCAGGCGTCCGCTCTTACCCAAAATCATATCCCAGGTATGATTATCTATCATCGTCCAGCGCTCCTCGCCTTTCACCAGTTGCATAACGTTCATCAACGCAACATTCTTCACATACTGGCTGAAAGGTGTCACCAGTGGTGGATAACCTAATTTAGGCCATACATATTCCACTTCGTCGAAAAGCATCACCAGCAAATCATCGATACTAAGTTCAGGTTCGTTTTTCCCTCTCAGTATCATATTTATTCCTGAATGTACCCCCTTTAGATCCGCCATCATAGACCCCATCATACCACCGGGAAGTCCACATTTCAACAACAGAGAAGACATATGTTTATTCGTAGGATCCATGAAATACCCCAGGAAATCATCTATAAATTCCTGCGTCATGGCACGCGCTTTCATATAGGCTTTCATATTGATATCCGGTACCTGGAAACCCAGATCTTTCAACATAGCCTGCACCGAAATTACATCCGGATGTACTTTACCCCAGGACATCGGTTCCATAGCCACATCAATGATATCAGCTCCATTCTCACAGACTTCAAGAATAGATGCCATCGACAGGCCCGGCCCACTATGACCATGATATTGAATGATCACTTCCGGATGCCTCTCTTTAATTGTTTTCGTCAATCGCCCCAGCATACCCGGACGACCGATACCTGCCATGTCTTTCAGACAGATTTCGGGTGCTCCGGCTTCGATCAGCTGATCAGCAACATGAGCGTAATACTCCACTGTATGTACAGGCGAATGCGTGATACACAGCGTAGCTTGCGGTATCATACCTGCTTCCAATGCATATTTTATAGAAGGAATGATATTGCGCGTTTCATTCAATCCACAGAAAATACGAGTGATATCCACTCCCTGTGCATGCTTCACATGATACATCAAACGACGAACATCGGCAGGTACCGGATACATACGCAGAGCATTCAGACCACGATCCAGCATATGTGTCTGTATACCTGCTTCATTGAAAGGTTTAGTAAAAGCACGTACGGCCTTGTTGGGGTTTTCGCCATACAACAGATTCACTTGCTCAAAAGCCCCTCCGTTAGTTTCCACACGGGCAAAACACCCCATTTCGATAATCAAGGGGGCGATACGTACCAATTGGTCTACACGAGGTTGATATTTACCGGAAGATTGCCACATGTCACGGTAAACAAGACTGAATTTAATTTCTTTTTTCATCGCAGTCGGTAGTTAGCGGTTTAACATATATGGATTAGTAAGTTAACTTAATAAGTACAAATATAAGGGTTTATTCTGACATATAGTCAAAAATACACCTTAAATATTTGCTATAAAAGTTATGTTTTATATCATATTGTCATCAAAATTACGAGCTACAAGCTACGAGCTACGAGTGGCTGCGCTATGTTGGCAGGTAAATGATTGGTCACCCGGCCATCATACTGCAAGGCACTCGTAGCTCGTAATTTGTTACTCAGAGTTTATAGCTCGTAACTTCTTGTAGCTCGTAACTCCTCATAGCTTGTAGCTTTTAAACAAAGTCTTTCAATTCTTGTTGTAGCCGCTGGCGGGTAAAGAATATGCGGCTTTTGACAGTTCCTAAAGGCAATCCGAGCCGATCGGCTATTTCACGATACTTGAAACCGGAAACGTGCATGGAGAAGGGGACTTTATAATCACGAGGTAATGAATTGACAATGCGGTGCATCTCTTTCAAATCATAAGTTCCTTCAGCGCTTGCAAAACCGGAGTTTTGCGGCAGGTTTAAATGATAAAGGTTATCTGTCTGATCCACGAAAGTTTGTTCGCGAACAATTCTGCGGTAATTATTAATAAAGATATTCCGCATAATGGTGTACATCCACCCTTTGAAATTTGTATCGGGCATGTACTTGTCTTCGTTATCCAACGCTTTGAGTGAGGTTTCCTGCAATAAATCATTCGCCTCCTCTTTATCGGCTGTCAACTTATATGCAAAGCGAAGCAGTTCTTCTTGCACACTAATCAAATCCTTCCTAAAACTGTAGGTATTCATACTTTGCTCTTTTAAATAGTTAATAATTATTTTAAATTCACGATTGCAAGTATAGGGAAGTTTCAAGTTTCCGAGGGGTCGAGTTTTGTTTTTATTTAGGGCAAAAACTATCAAATGACAGTTTTCACCCCCATTTTGAGAGTTTTCTGGCGGTCTTTTTAAAAAAAAGCGTATCTTTTTCCGAAGATTTCGTAAAGTGTTTGTGATTTTTTTATAGTTTTGCCTACATATAGCAAAAACACTTTATTTAAAAACACTTTATTTTATGAGACGAATTATTAATTCCATTATTCTTCTGGCTATCATGGCTATCGCTCTGCCGTCATACGGTCAAGGGCTGAAAGCATTCAAGCTAAAGAATGGCCTTTCCGTATATATATGGGAAGACAACACCAAATCGGATGTATATGGTATTGTGGCCTGCCGAACAGGCTCAGTGAACGATCCGGCAGAATATACCGGACTGGCACACTACCTGGAGCACGTAATGTTTAAGGGTACCGACAAGATCGGAGCACTGGACTGGGCTACCGAAAAGCCTCTTTACGATAAAATCATTGCCAAATACGATGAAATGGCGGATGAAGCCGATCCCGTGAAGAAAGAAGCCCTCGCTAAAGAAATCAATGAACTGACAGTAGAAGCCGCTAAAGTAAGTGTATCTACCGAATTCATGAATCTGATAGAAAGTATGGGTGGAAAGGGATTGAATGCCGGAACAAGTTTCGATGTGACTTATTATCACAACTCATTCCCTCCTTACCAAATCAATAAATGGTTGGAAATCTACTCACAACGTATGATTAATCCAGTATTCCGTACTTTCCAGACCGAGCTGGAAAGTGTATATGAGGAATATAACATGTACCAAGACAATCCAAGCAGCGTACAGCAAGAGTTTATCTCAAGCAAGGCATACGAAGGACATCCCTACGCACGCCCTATTATCGGATTGCCGGAACACCTGAAAAACCCACGTTTGAGTAAGTTGATCGACTATTATAACGATTGGTACACTCCGGAAAACATGGTGCTCATCCTCGTTGGTAACGTAGATGCTAAACAAATCAGCGGACGTATCAACGCTACTTTCGGACGCCTGCAAGCTAAACCGACTCCCGAACGTAAAACTTATCCCGACCTTGAAATCAAAGGCCGTAAGCAATATAATGCAAAGATCGGTTATTATCCCAATGTATGCCTCGTATATAAAGGTGTACCTTCCGGACATCCCGATGAAAAGCCTTTGGATATCGCTATGTCTCTGTTGAGCAATAACAGCAACACCGGTACACTGGACAAGCTGACCATTGACGGTGAATTGACACAAGGCTTTGCTTATTCAGACAGTCGTCGCGAACAAGGCCGTAATATCGTGCGTTGCATCCCTTTGTACGACGAAAACCAACGTCGCTTCGAATCAAATAAGAGTGCTGAAAAGAAAGCTCTGAAAGCTATTGAGAAAGTAGCTAACGGTGAATTTGAAGAATGGCAAATCAATTCTATTAAGAACAATATGTGTCGTGATTTCGACCGCAGAATGGAGTCTAACACTTACAAAGCACATATGTTGATGGATGCTTTCATCAGTGAAGAAGACCTGGGACAAGTTCTCAACTACAAAGATGAAGTAATGGCTATCACAACAGAAGATATCAAACGTGTTGCCAAGCAATACCTGACAAATGATTATCTTGCCATTTACATCGAAAAAGGAAAACTCGATAAGAGTACCAAAATTAAGAAACCGGGATATAAACCTATCGAACCTCCTGTAGGCAAACAATCACTGTATGCTACGCAATTCAAGAACATGCCTATCGGACAAGTAGATGAGAAGTTCATCAACTTCGCTGACGTACAAAGCAAACAATTGAACGACCGCTCTAAGATGTACTATACACAGAATCCGGAAAATAATGTATTCAGCTTAACACTGCGTTACGGTGTTGGTGAGCGCGAATTCCGCAAACTGGGTATCGCAGCAGACCTGATGAATAATGCAGGTATCATGGGTGCTTACGAGCCACAACAATTGAAAGAAGAGCTTGGTAAACTGAATGCTACTTGTGAAGTAAGTGCTAACAGCAACTATCTCTACATCACCATGGAAGGTTATGAAGAAACTTTGCCGCAAGCTTGCCAGCTCCTCGCCCGTCAGATCCTGATGCCGAAACTGGACGAAAAACAGCTGAGCCGTATCAAAGGTTCCATGCTGGGTAGCCGTCAGCAACGCAAGGAAAACGTAAACGCTTTGTCCAGCGCACTTATGCAGTATATGATTTACCAGGATAAATCATCCTACATCGATGAACTGACAGACAAGGAAGTTTATGAATTGCAGATTTCCGAGTTGACAGGTGACATTAACCGCGCAGCAAACTATGAAGCAGAAATCTTCTATTGCGGAACAATGCCTTTCGACAAAGCTTACGAAGTTCTCAGCAAAAACTTGCCACTGGTTGCCAACGAAAAACCGACCACTTCACCACAGGACAAACCTATGGCTACCGTAACGGAGAACACCGTTTACTTCCTGCCGAACTCTGATGCCGAACAGGCTCAAATCTACTTCTTCATGCCAATGGAGAAATTCGACAAGAAAGACGACGTGATTCGCGATGCATTCAATCAATATTTCTCCGGTGGTTTCAACGGATTGGTATTGGATGAAATCCGTGGAAAACGTTCTATGGCTTATTCAGCCGGAGCATATATCGGTACACCTTCATTGCCTGGCAACCCGACTTATCTGTTCGGTAACATCGGTACACAGAATGATAAAGCCAACGATGCACTGGATGTATTCATGGGGCTGATTACAGACATGCCAAAGAACGCTGACCGTATAGACAACATCAAGAGCTATATGCGCCAGGAGATGCTGACTACACATCCTTCTTTCCGCAACAAAGCTGAATACATGAGATCACTGCAACGTGTAGGTTATAACGATGATCCTACCAAAGAAAATCTGCCTAAGGTTGATGCGCTGACTTTCGATGATATCGTGAAGTACTACGAAGAAAATGTCAAAGGTAAACCATACTGTATCGGTATCATGGGTAACCCGAAAGATATCGACGTGAAGAAGCTGGAGAAATACGGCAAAGTAGTGAAACTGAATGAAAGAAAATTGTTCAACACGAAAGACGCAATGTTCTAACAAGAATCTCCTTTAATTAAAAAGGGTATCACCTCTTCTTCCGGTGATACCCTTTTCTTTTTCCATTCGCTTTGCAATTATTCAGTTTGTCCTTGGAACAAAGTTTTTAATCCTTGTCTTTATCTTCTACTTCTGCTGCACTTCCCGAAAGAATCGGCAGACAGATATTATACTTCACAGCCAGAATACGCGTGACGAATACTGAAATACCACCTGCCACCTGACAGCCATATGAATGTACACCAACAAGATCGCACATCCAGTAAACCGTACCGCCTACCACACATGCCATAGCATAAATCTCCTTTCGGAAAATCAGTGGAATCTCATTGATGAACACATCACGAATCACACCACCTGCAGCACCTGTAATACTACCCATAATAATAGCTACCCAGAACGGATATCCCAGTACTATGCTTTTTCCCACACCGACTACTGTAAACAGTGCCAAACCAATGCTGTCGAATATAAAGAAAGTGTTATGCAAATGAATCAGATGTTTTCCAAAAAGAATCACCCACAGCAATGCCAATCCTGTACAAATCAAATAGATAGGATCTGTCATCCAGCCCGGAGTGACCCCCAACAGCACATCACGTATCGTACCGCCACCAATGGCAGTTACAAAACCTACCACGTACGCCCCGAACCAGTCGAACCGCTTTGCCGAAGCCAGCCTAATGCCACTGATGGCAAAAGCAAACGTACCTATAAAGTCGAGTATTTGAACAAATGTTGGCATAATAATCAATGATTAACGTTAAATGTTTAATGATTTATAATTGCTATTCATTAAATTTATTGGCAAAGTAACAAATAATTTCCCTAAGAAAACGTATTTTTGTCTCATCAATTTATATATAATGAAAATAACAATCGTATCGGGTGCACGCCCCAACTTCATGAAA
>OJOL01001599.1_pt1 | contig 13729 bp, 5 predicted proteins | sample 1598121 | NCBI WGS metagenome assembly OJOL01 (sample SAMN01915219, study PRJEB22387) | human gut metagenome | isolation source: stool | host: Homo sapiens | place: USA
TGCAGAACGATGATGCGAACCGTGCGCTGATGGGATCCAACATGCAGCGTCAGGCCGTTCCGCTTCTTACAACAGAGGCTCCGGTTGTTGGTACAGGTATGGAGACCAAGACAGCTGTTGACTCCGGTGTATGCGTTGTTGCAAGAAAAGCAGGTACAGTACTTCGTTCCACATCTACAGATATCTCTATCAAGAATGATGACGGAACAAAAGATGATTATCATCTGACTAAATTCATGCGAAGCAACCAGAGCAACTGCTACAACCAGAGACCAATCGTGTTCCAGGGTGAGCATGTTGAGGCAGGACAGGTTATCGCGGATGGCCCGTCTACATCCAATGGTGAGCTTGCACTTGGTAAGAACCCGCTGATCGGATTTATGACTTGGGAGGGTTATAACTACGAGGATGCTGTTCTTCTTAGTGAGAAACTGGTACAGAATGATGTTTATACATCTGTCCATATTGAGGAATATGAGGCAGAATCCCGTGATACCAAGCTGGGACCGGAAGAGATCACACGTGACGTTCCGGGTGTCGGCGATGACGCTCTGAAGGATCTGGATGAGCGCGGTATCATCCGTATCGGTGCTGAGGTACGTGCCGGTGATATCCTTGTCGGTAAGGTTACTCCTAAGGGAGAGACTGAGCTTACTGCTGAGGAGCGTCTCCTTCGTGCTATCTTCGGTGAGAAGGCAAGAGAGGTACGTGATACTTCCCTTAAGGTACCGCACGGTGAGTATGGTATTATCGTAGATGCCAAGGTATTTACAAGAGAGAACGGCGATGAGCTGAGCCCTGGAGTAAATCAGGCAGTACGTATTTATATTGCACAGAAGAGAAAGATCTCCGTTGGTGATAAGATGGCTGGTCGTCATGGTAACAAGGGTGTCGTTTCCCGTGTACTTCCGGTTGAGGATATGCCATTCCTTCCAAACGGACGTCCTCTTGATATCGTACTGAATCCTCTGGGTGTACCTTCCCGAATGAACATCGGACAGGTCCTGGAGATCCACTTGAGCCTTGCTGCCAAAGCACTTGGCTTCAATATTGCAACACCTGTATTCGATGGCGCAAACGAGGTTGATATCCAGGATACTCTGGAGCTTGCCAACGATTACGTTAATACGGAAGACTTTGAGGAATTCCGTGAGAAATATAAAGACATCCTTGCACCGGATGTTATGCAGTATCTCGATGAGAATAAAGCTCACAGAGCACTCTGGAAGGGCGTTCCGATCTCCAGAGACGGTAAGGTAAGACTTCGTGACGGACGTACAGGCGAGTACTTCGACAGCCCTGTAACTATCGGTCACATGCACTACCTGAAGCTGCATCATCTGGTAGATGATAAGATCCATGCACGTTCCACAGGTCCATACTCCCTGGTAACACAGCAGCCTCTGGGTGGTAAAGCTCAGTTCGGTGGACAGCGTTTCGGAGAGATGGAGGTTTGGGCACTGGAGGCATATGGTGCTTCCTACACACTGCAGGAGATCCTGACAGTGAAGTCTGATGATGTGATCGGACGTGTTAAGACCTATGAAGCGATCATCAAAGGTGACAACATTCCTGAGCCAGGTATTCCTGAGTCCTTTAAGGTACTTCTTAAAGAGCTTCAGTCTCTTGGTCTGGATGTACGTGTGCTCAGCGAGGACGGATCAGAGGTACACATTATGGAAACCTCTGATTACGGAGATACTGATCTTCGTCATGTCATCGAGGGCGATTCCAGAGGACGCAGAGATGAGGAGTCCTTCGGTAAACACGGCTACACCAAGCAGGAGTTCAGCGGAGAAGAGCTTGTCAATGTAGAAGAAGATGAGGACATGGAAGACGAAGATGATATGATCGAGTTTGAAGAGTCCTTTGATGATGAGGAATAAGAAAGGGGAAAGAATACATGGCAGAAACAACCAACGCCAATGAAACATATCAGCCAATGACTTTCGATGCCATCAAGATCGGACTGGCGTCCCCTGAGAAGATCAGAGAGTGGTCACACGGTGAGGTTTTAAAACCTGAAACGATCAACTACAGAACCTTGAAGCCTGAGAAGGATGGTCTTTTCTGTGAAAGGATTTTCGGACCGAGCAAGGACTGGGAGTGCCACTGTGGAAAGTACAAAAAAATTCGCTATAAAGGCGTTGTCTGCGACAGATGCGGTGTTGAAGTAACCAAATCTGCCGTTCGTAGAGAGCGTATGGGACACATCGAGCTTGCAGCTCCGGTGTCTCATATCTGGTACTTTAAAGGAATTCCGTCCCGTATGGGTCTGATCCTTGATATTTCTCCGAGAACACTGGAGAAAGTGCTTTACTTTGCTAACTATATCGTTCTGGATCCTGCAGATTCCGGACTTATGTACAAACAGGTACTCACCGAGCGTGAGTACCAGGAAGCACGTGAGTCTTACGGAGAAGGATTCCGTGTAGGTATGGGTGCCGAGTCCATCATGGAGCTCCTTCAGGCTATCGATCTTGAAAAAGATTCTGAAGAACTGAAGGCAGAGCTTGTGGACGCAACAGGCCAGAAGCGTGCAAGGATCATCAAACGTCTTGAGGTTGTGGAGTCCTTCCGTGAGTCCGGCAACCGTCCTGAGTGGATGATCATGACCGTTATCCCGGTTATCCCGCCGGATCTTCGTCCTATGGTACAGCTGGACGGAGGACGTTTTGCAACATCTGACCTGAATGATCTTTACAGAAGGATCATCAACAGAAACAACCGTCTGAAAAGACTTCTGGAGCTTGGTGCTCCGGATATCATTGTCCGCAACGAGAAGCGTATGCTGCAGGAGGCTGTAGATGCCCTGATCGATAACGGACGCCGTGGACGTCCTGTAACTGGCCCTGGAAACAGAGCTCTGAAATCCCTTTCCGATATGCTGAAGGGTAAATCCGGACGTTTCCGTCAGAACCTTCTCGGTAAACGAGTTGACTATTCCGGACGTTCTGTAATCGTCGTAGGACCGGAGCTGAAAATCTATCAGTGTGGTCTTCCGAAGGAGATGGCTATCGAGCTGTTCAAACCTTTCGTTATGAAAGAGCTTGTTGCCAACGGAACTTCCCACAATATCAAAAATGCCAAGAAAATGGTAGAGAAGCTTGAGCCGGCAGTATGGGATGTCCTTGAGGACGTCATTAAGGAGCATCCGGTTATGCTGAACCGTGCACCTACACTGCATCGTCTGGGTATCCAGGCATTCGAGCCGATCCTTGTAGAAGGTAAGGCGATCAAGCTTCATCCGCTTGTTTGTACCGCGTTCAACGCTGACTTCGATGGTGACCAGATGGCTGTACATCTTCCGCTTTCCCAGGAAGCACAGGCAGAGTGCCGTTTCCTTCTGTTATCACCGAACAACCTTCTGAAACCGTCAGATGGTGGTCCTGTAGCCGTTCCTTCACAGGATATGGTCCTTGGTATCTACTACCTGACACAGGAAAGACCTGGAAACAAGGGTGAGGGCAAGTTCTTTAAGAGCGTCAACGAGGCAATTCTTGCATACGAGAACAAGGTCATCACACTCCAGACAAAGATCATTGTCCATTGTCATAAGACAATGCCGGACGGAACTGTTTTAAGCGGCAATGTTCAGTCCACACTGGGACGTTTCCTGTTCAACGAGATCCTTCCGCAGGACCTTGGATTTGTGGACAGAAGCGTACCTGGAAACGAACTGCTTCTTGAGGTTGATTTCCTTGTAGGTAAGAAACAGCTGAAGCAGATCCTTGAAAAGGTTATCAATACTCACGGTGCAACAAAGACAGCCGAGGTACTTGACTCCGTTAAGTCTATGGGTTACAAATACTCCACACGTGCAGCCATGACCGTATCCATTTCCGATATGACCGTGCCGCCGCAGAAGCCGGAGATGATCAAGCAGGCTCAGGATACTGTTGACCGTATCACAAAGAACTACAAACGTGGTCTTATCACAGAGGAAGAGCGTTACAAAGAGGTTGTTGATACCTGGAAGAAGACCGATGATGAGCTTACAAAGGCACTTCTTACAGGTCTTGATAAGTACAACAACATCTTCATGATGGCTGACTCCGGAGCCCGTGGTTCCGATAAGCAGATCAAACAGCTTGCCGGAATGCGAGGACTGATGGCTGATACAACCGGTCATACCATCGAGCTCCCGATCAAGTCAAACTTCCGTGAAGGTCTTGACGTACTGGAGTACTTCATGTCCGCTCATGGAGCTCGTAAAGGTCTTTCTGATACCGCTCTTCGTACAGCCGATTCCGGATACCTGACAAGACGACTTGTTGACGTATCCCAGGATCTGATCGTTCGTGAGGCGGACTGCTGTGAGAACAGAGCAGAGATCTCCGGTATGGTCGTTCGTGGATTCATGGACGGAAAAGAAGAGATCGAGAGCCTTCAGGAGCGTATCACAGGACGTTTCTCCTGTGAGACAGTTAAGAATAAAGACGGAGAAATCCTTGTTAAAGCAAACCACATGATCACACCGAAGCGTGCAGCCCGTATCATGAAAGAGGGCGTAAGCAACCAGACAGGCGGACCGATCGACAAACTGAAGATTCGTACCATCCTTTCCTGTAAGTGCAAGGTTGGTGTCTGCGCAAAATGTTATGGTGCGAACATGGCTACCGGTGAGCCGGTACAGGTTGGTGAGTCTGTTGGTATCATCGCAGCACAGTCTATCGGTGAGCCAGGTACACAGCTGACCATGCGTACTTTCCATACCGGTGGTGTTGCCGGTGGAGATATCACACAGGGTCTTCCTCGTGTCGAGGAGCTTTTCGAGGCAAGAAAGCCGAAGGGTCTTGCGATCATCACAGAGATCCCAGGTGTTGCCACGATCAACGACACTAAGAAGAAACGTGAGATCATCGTAAACGATCCGGAGACAGGCGATTCCAAGACTTACCTGATCCCATACGGTTCTCGTATCAAAGTCCTTGACGGACAGGTTCTTGAGGCCGGCGATGAGCTGACAGAAGGTAGTGTAAATCCGCATGATATCCTGAGAATCAAGGGTGTGCGTGCAGTTCAGGATTACATGATCCGTGAGGTTCAGCGTGTATATCGTCTGCAGGGTGTTGAGATCAACGATAAGCATATCGAGGTTATCGTTCATCAGATGCTGAAGAAGATCCGTATCGAGGATAACGGAGATACAGAGTTCCTGCCAGGAACACTTGTTGATGTCCTTGATGTTGAGGAAGTTAACGAGAAACTTGAGGCAGAGGGCAAACAGCCGGCAGAGGGAAAACAGGTTATGCTTGGTATTACCAAAGCATCCCTTGCTACAAACTCCTTCCTGTCAGCAGCATCCTTCCAGGAAACAACAAAAGTCCTGACAGAGGCTGCTATCAAAGGTAAGATCGATCCGCTGATCGGTCTGAAAGAGAACGTTATCATCGGTAAGCTGATTCCTGCAGGTACAGGTATGAAGCGTTACAGTGAGATCAGTCTTGACACAGGAATGCCGGAGGTAAAAACAGCTTCCGAGGAGCCTGAGGATACAGAGGAAATTTCCGTAGAGGAAGAGAAGACTGAGACTGCTCCGGAGGAAGAGACCATTGCTGTTGAAGAGACAGCAGAGGAAACTGCACCGGTAGAAGAATAAGTCGATATACCTTGCTAATATAAATAAATCTCCCCCCGGAAATCCGGAGGGAGATTTCTGTTTATAAGCAGGGATTTTCTGAGAGAGGAGGGATTGCGATGGACAAGGAACTGCCAATTTCCCCGTGGCCGGAATGGAAGATCGTAAGCAAGATCGGGGAAGGCTCTTTTGGAAGAGTGTATAAAGCTCAGAGAACTGAGAAGGGACGTTCTTTTTACTCGGCAATTAAGATAATCACAATCCCCGCCAGTAAAGGGGAGCTGGACAGTGTGCGCTCAGAATCCGGTGATGAAAAATCTGTCCGCGGTTATTTTGAAAATCTGGTGGAGGAGTGCATTCAGGAAGTAAGCACCATGGAGTATTTCCGGGGAAATTCCCATATTGTATCTGTAGAAGATTACAAGGTGATGGAATATCTGGACGAGATCGGATGGGATATTTTTATCCGCATGGAATATCTCACAAGCTTCATGGAATATTATGCGGGAAAAAATCTCACAGAAAAAGAAGTGATGAAGCTGGGTATCGATCTTTGCAGATCACTGGAATACTGTGGGCAGCTTCACATCATCCACAGGGATATCAAACCTGAGAATATTTTTGTATCCAGGTTCGGGGATTTCAAGCTGGGGGACTTTGGAATCGCCAGAGAACTGGAAAAAACCATGAGTACCCTTTCCAAAAAGGGAACTTATTCCTATATGGCGCCGGAGATGTACAGGGGAGAACAGTACGACAGCAGAGTGGACATTTATGCACTTGGCCTGGTGTTATATAAACTGATGAATCATAACAGGCTTCCGTTTCTGAATCTTGAAAAACAGCTGATCACATACAGAGATAAGGAAAACGCACTCACGAGGAGGATGTCAGGCGAAACACCGCCACCACCTGTGGATGCAGGAGAGGCTTTCGGCTCCGTTATCTTAAAAGCCTGTGCTTATGATGCAAAAGAACGATATCAGACTCCTGAGAAGTTTCGGGAAGCACTGGAAGAAATCCGGTATGGAGCAGCAAACAGAGAACAGGGAGTTCATGAGAAACCGAAACCAGTGGAGGAAAGACCTGTTCCGAAGTCCATGCCGAAGTTTCTCCAGGAGGGTGCAGCCAGACAGCTGGCAAGAACGAGTCAGCTGAATACGGATGCGATCCGTCAGGCACGTAAAAATCCTGTGCCGTTATCCATACAGCCGGAGAAACCGACAGCCGGAGAAATAGCAAAAAATGCAGCCCGGAATACGCCAAAGGCTCAGAGCACAATACAGAAGCCTCAGAAATCTGCATCCGGAAAAACAGCATCCGAAAAGGATAGCCTGTCCGGTTATCCGTCAGGACGTTCCCGTCAGTCAGATCCCGGTATAAGAAAAACCGGAGCTGTAAAGCCCAGAGTTACCTCTATCACAGATCTGGAAGACGACCGTGACCAGAATCTCCAGGAGTGGGAAGGATCCGTACCAGAGAATGACGGAAATGACGATGACAGAAGGAAACGGAAAGGTATTTTCAGAATGCTTATAACAGCCGGGATCCTTGTTGTGTTGATCAGCGGGATCCTTGCGGTACGAACGATACGGAAACCTGTGGATAACGGGGAACCTTCGTATACAGATTCCGATGATTCTGATGCTCTGAACAAAGGAAATTTCGGTACTGCAGACAATTCGGATAAAAGTTTCGCACAGGCAATGGAAACGATACGTGACCATGCGACAACCATAGAAAATGCTCTGGACAGCTATAGACGTGAAGGTACAGAGGGGGATCGCCTGCGCTTTTATAACGGATCAGGAGAGATCGCCAAAGTACTTGTATATCCCGGCAGTTCCGCAGATGGCGTTTATGAGGAATATTTTTACTGGGGCGAGCAGATGTTTTATACTTATGTATGGGACGGAGATGAGAAGCAGTATTTTTATTATCAGGACGGCCTTCTGATCCGATGGATCGATGCAGATGGTAAGGTTCATGATAAAGAGAGCGATAACGACAAATATGTAGAACTGGGAGACAAATACTGGAGTAATTCTGTAGTGGAGCTTCAGCAGTAATGTCGAAGGGTTTTTACGAAAGGAAAAAGAATGGCCTATCAGATTGATTATGCGTATACATGTCACACCGGAAAGGTGAGGACAAATAATGAGGATAATTTCTGGTGCTGCGGAGTGCGCCTGCCGGTGCACAACCAGGGGGTTGACGGAATCCTGGCAGGTCATACACAGCACTGGCAGCTTCCAATGCTGGCTGTTTTTGACGGCATGGGCGGAGAAAGCTGCGGTGAAATGGCAGCTTCTGCAGCTGTGGAAGCGCTGGGAGGCTTCTATGAAGAAAACAAAAAGACCCTGAAAAAAGAGCCTGTGGTTTTTCTGACAGGAGCCTGCGAAAATATGAATGAGGCAGTATGTCGCTACAGCAATGAAAACTGTATCAGAAGCATGGGAACAACCATGGCACTTTTGTCTTTCAGCGAAAAGGCAATCTATGCCTGCAACCTTGGGGATAGCCGTATCTACCGTCATTTTCAGGGGAAGTTCCAGCAGATTTCCACGGACCATGTGATCGGCGGAAAAATGCTGGGAAAAGCTCCGCTGACGCAGTATCTGGGCTTCCAGGAAGAAAACATGGCACTGGAGCCTTCTATCGTGGAGATCGGTTATCAGCCGGGAAGCTCGTATCTGATCTGTTCAGATGGAGTGACAGACATGCTTTCTGATCAGGAGCTTCAGAAGATCCTTGACGGGACAGAAACCGCAGAAGAAAAAGTAGGTAAGATCCTGGAACAGGCATTGGAAAGAGGCGGCAGAGATAATGTGACACTGGTCCTTGCACAGATCAGCGGCTATGAAGAAAAAAATATTCTCAAACGCTGGGCAGAGCGCCACAGTACCGGACGGTAATAAACCCGGGGAGTAAGAAAAGGGATAAGGAGAAAATTTGCGATGAGAAATCGAATGCAGGATCTTGATTTTGAACAGACAGTTGCCTTCGATTCAGTGAAGGACTTTGAATTTACAAGAAAGGCGGCACAGAAGTTCCGACAGGTTGTCAGTCTGGATTCCTTTGAGGATGAGGATGCAGATGTTATTTTTCATTATCTTTACAAGGAGATGGAACTGGTTTCCTTTGGTGACTATCTGAAACGATATGTGTATGAGCGTGCAGAGCTTGAGGAGCCTTTTTCCCAGGTACCGCAGGAAGTCTACAGAGAGATCGTTGTGGAATCCTTCAAGGAAACCTACACACCGAAATCCATGTCACCTACATCAGCCAAGCTGAGTTCTCTGGTGAATAACTGGCTGACTCAGGCATCTGTGAAGCGTGAAACAGTTTTTCTTCTGGGTTTCGGACTTCGGATGAGTACAGAGGATGTTTCAGATTTTCTGACCCGGGTGCTTCGTGAGCAGGATTTTGATTTTCATAATTCGGAAGAAGTGATCTACTGGTATTGTTACCGGAATCATCTTGGCTATTATAAAGCGGAGGAATATAAAGAAACCTACAAACAGATGACTCCGGTGGAAAAAAAGACCGGAGAGATCGTGTATGGCACAGGGCTTTGTCTGGACAGTGAAGAAAAGCTTCTGGAATATCTGGCTTTTCTGAAAGGAAGACATGATGATCCGAAATCAGAGAAGAGCCAGGCTTTTCAGGAATTTATGATCCTTCTGGAGCGGGCAAGGAAGATCATTGCAGCCATGTATCAGGAAGATGAGGAAGAAAACGGTGGCAAAAAAATCTGGAAGCCTGAGAATATCAGTGCTTCGGATCTGGAAAAGGTTATCTGCAGCGGGATCCCCATTAATAAAATGGGAAATCTCAAAAAGATGTCCGCATCCATTCTGGCAAAGCATTTCAGCCAGAAGCGCTTCAGCCGCCAGAGGATCAACAATATCCTGAACCATAAATTTCCGGTGGAGCGGTTTGATCTGATCACGCTGGAGTTTTTTGTGATCTCTCAGGAGATGGCAGAGGATGATCCGTATACGAGATATCGCCATTTCCTGGAGGAGATCCAGGAGATCCTGGCCCGCTGCGAAATGAGTGAGATCTACATAGTGAATCCATATGAGTGCTTTCTTCTGATGTGCCTGCTGACAGACTGTCCGCTGGCAGTATTTTCCGAGATTTGGGAAAAATCCTATGAAGAGGGAGAAGAAAAGAACTGAAAAAAGGATGATGCGTTTCGGTGACGCATCATCCTTTTTTGTCCGATCCGGTAAGTCTGTTATTTTGCTTTTCCGGTTTTTACCGCACTTGCAGGTCCGGTCTTTACTTTTCTGTTTACTGTGCGGTATGGAACCAGTCTGTAGCTATATGTAACATTTTTTGCTGTCTTAAATGTATAGCTGGTATTTTTGGAAGAAATAGTTTTTACTTTTTTGAAGGAACCATTTCCCTTTTTCTGATAGATGACATAGCCGGTTGCTCCGGAAATCTTTTTCCAGGAAAGAGTCTGTTTTCCTTTGAGGGTTTTAAGCTTTATGGACGGACGGAGCAGATTCGGTTTCACAGTCACTGCTTTGGAAACTGGACTGTAAATATAACCGGAGGATGTTTTTTTGCTTGCACGGATCACGTAAGAATATTTATTTCCGATAGTGATCTTTGTGTCTTTGTATGAAGTAGTATTTGCGTTTAAAGTTTTGATCTTTGCGTATTTTCCGGAATTTGTTTTTTTGTAGAGAATATAGTTCCGGGCATTGTTTATACGGTTCCAGCGGAGCGTACAGCTGTTCCAGGAGGCAGAGGCCTTAATTGACGGTGCAGTTAATTTCGTGATCACAGGAGCCGGAGTGCCAGATGGCATTGGAGCCGGGGTAGTGGATGGCTTCGGAACTGGAGTAGCAGTAGGTTTCGGAGTCGGGGTAGCAGTAGGCTTCGGCGTTGGAGTAGCAGTAGGCTTCGGCTTTGGGGTAGCAGTAGGTTTCGGAGTTGGAGTGCTCGTTGGTGCCGGAGCAGATATTTTAAAGGTCAGGGACTGACTTGAAAAATAATTGTTGATTCCTGTAACCGTTACGGAGCCAGTGCCGGTTTTGGCGTTATCTTTCCAGGTAAGGATATAATCCGTGCCTTCCTGAAGCGTGTCCGAGCCGTATTTTACGGTAGGCTTCGGAGTTACTGCATTGCCGTTGAAGATCTGTTCCGGAATATCCGAAAGATCGCAAAGCTTTACAGATGTCATATGCCTTGAACCGGAATAATTCTGCTTATAGGAAAGTGAAAAATCCAGGATCTCATTGCTGGAGGAATAGTATACAGAAGTAATGCGAAAATCATCAGAGGTCAGTTGTGTGCCATTATAGGTGATGACCAGGTTATTTCGCAGATAAGAGGTTACACTTTCACTTTTGCAGTTTGGATCTGCCAGTTGGATGGTCTCACCGGAGAGCTTCAGTGGATTGATGGTGAAGTATTTGGAAAAACCGCTTCTGTAAATGCCGATACCGGTTATATGGACACGAGGTCTGTTGGTTCTGGAACTTGCCATGGTGTTATCATAATAAGAAAGGGTATAATCAACATCTTTCTTTAAAGTAACACCATTTAATGTGACCGTTGGCTCCGGCTTGAATTCTTTGCCAGGAGCATATTCATAATCCGGGATATCACCAATCTCAGCTTCCGTGATCGGGGTAAGGTCGATGTAGAAATATTTATTATTTTCACCGGTGAAATTTCCCTTACCGGAAACAGTAACATAAGCGTTTCCCTGCTGGGCATTGTTATGCCAGGAGAGTGTATAATCTACATTTTCTGTCAGGGTTATACCATTCCAGGTGACAGTGGGCTTCGGAGTTAGTGGAGTTCCGGTATACAGATAGGAGGACTGGGAAAAATCAATCTCTGCCTGAGAGAGATTGATCTGCCAGATACCGAAATTATTCGTCAGAGTTCCGGAATAAAGGCCAAGACCTGTGATCGTGAAAGTTCCCACACCGCTGTTCTGATTGTGGGAGAAAGAAATCGTATAATCTTTTCCCTCAGTCAGCGTACGACCATGGAATTTTAGTTCAGGAGAAAAAGTAATGGGACTTCCGGTATAGTTCCAGGAACTTGTATAGCGCAGAGAAGTCTCTCTGGAATTTTCCAGATCATAGTATGCATTGAGATCTGCAGACAGTGTTTTGTCCGGGCAGGATTTCAGTGTGGCAGAAACCGTAGTGGTTCCTCTGCTTTTCAGTCGGATAACACCGCTCTGATCCACAGTGGCAATGGAAGGATCTCCGGTTGACCATGTGAAAGAAGCTGGGTCAAGGCTGGAACTCATATAGCTGAATCCATTACAGGTTATATAGATAGCCAGTGTTTTCTGTTCTTCTGTGAATGTGATCGGAGAAGCTTCGTTGAAATGGATATTTATCAGCTTTGGAAGCACGGAAATAACAGGGGACACAGTCTGATTGGCAGGCTGTGTGCAGGCTTCTGTTGCGTGAGAAGAAAAGCACTGGATCCAGTAGAGATGACCGTTCTGTGAGTAGCAGCCGATTCCGGCAGAAACATTTTTGGAATTCATGATGTTCGTGTAATGTCCGGAAGATTCGATCCATGATTCCATAACTTCTTCAGGAGTTCCCTGGTTGATCGCAAGATTTTCACTTGGATTCTCAAAATAAGGAAAGGCTGAAAAACAGATGGAACCATTGGGACGGGTATGACTGGCGCAAACGGTCAGTTCTTCTGCTCTGGTCATGGCGCATTCCAGAAGGTTCTTATCCATAGTGACAGGATTCCGGTTCTTTTTGGCACGTTCCTGATTTACCAGATCAAGGACCTGGTAAGCATAATCATAGCGGCGGATACCCTGACTGAGTTTCAGCTGGACAGCAGTCTGGTCAGAGGCAGCCTGCACACGGACAATGTTGCCCGGCGCCAGCAGAAGAAGCAGAAGCAATAGCGCAGGCCATAATAAGTATCTTGTTTTTTTCTCTTTTGTCTGGTTCATGATGTTTTCCTTCCCAATATAAAATGAAGATAGTTTCTTTTGTTATTCGTTATAGTATCCATAGATCGCACGGCTGTCCTGTGCGATGGTGTTCTGTGCAGCAGAGGTATCGTTAAGATCCTGTGACATAAAGCAGACTACCAGGTCGATCCCCTTTGCAGTGTCATAGATGATGCCGGCATCGTTTTCTACGTGATCCAGTTCACCGGTTTTGTTGGCAACCTTTACCTCGGAAGGCATCTGAGCCGGGATCTTGTTTTTCCTGGTCTGCATTTTCAGAAGACGATACATATATTCGGCTCCTGCCAGAGTATCGTTGTTATCGGTAGCAGTACCCTTGTCGATCTGATAGATGGTCTTCAGAAATTTTCCACAATCCTTTGCGGAAGTGTAGTTATCCCCATTGGAATTATCTGCAAGAAGAAGACGTCCCATGGAAGTGCTGGTGTATCCGTGATCCTGACAGAATTTATTCACACGGGCCATTCCGGCTGCGTCATCCCCGCCGCCAAGATAATTGACAAGTGTATTGGCAGCATCATTGTCGCTGACTGTGATCATGGAGTTCAGTGCATTGTCCAGCTGATCCTTGCTGTATTTGGAGGAAAGACTGTCATAATCTTCATATACGGCACCCATGATATAGAGCTTGATCAGGCTGGCAGCCTGCATCTGCTGATCGTTGATGGTACCTTCGGTATTTTTTGCAAGATTGCATACATATACGGACCAGGTTCCGTTATCGGTGGGAAGAAGGGACTGTACCTGGTTCAGAAGGTTGTCCATACTGGAGTCTGAATTGTCTGTGAAAGTGCTTCCGCTGGATGGGGAAAGTGTTCCTTCTTCCTGAGTGGAAGAAGAACTGTCCTTGCTGCCGGAAGAGTCGGAAGAATCGGAGGCTGCAGATGTATCTGTGGATTCTTCCTGTACGGAAGGACCCTGGACTTCAGCTGAAGATGCTGCGGCAGCAGCGCTGGAAACGGTAGGATCATCAGGATAAAGAGCATCCAGCTGATCGGCTTTGCTGCTGAGCTCAGCGGCAGAGTCAGAAACCTCCTGCACGCTTTTCTGCAGCTTATTGACTTTGGTCTGAAGAGACGCAAGCTTGTCCAGGGAGCGGACATTCAGTGCACCAAGTCCTGCCAGGGCGATGACAAGCACTGCGATCACAATATATAGAAATGTAT